>OQVT01000378.1_pt1 | contig 23955 bp, 16 predicted proteins | sample 1691561 | NCBI WGS metagenome assembly OQVT01 (sample SAMN03418260, study PRJEB22391) | human gut metagenome | biome: human-gut; feature: organic feature; material: feces | host: Homo sapiens | place: Tanzania | collected 2013-01 | reverse complement strand
ATTAATGGAAATAACTCCGCGAAGCGCCTGAGCACCTACGGAGCGCAAGAATGTTAAAAAAATGCGCGAAGCGCAAAAATGTTTTTTACGTTTTCACCCCTTCCTTAGCTCCTCTCCGTGGGCTTCGTTCCTTTGGTGTTCTTTCTTTTCGCCCATGAGAGCGAGGGCTTTATAAGGCAGCCTGTGGGACATACGAAGCGGCAATAAGGACGGGGCACCCACACCGAGAGCACAAGGAAAGCCACGGCTGCTGCTATGACCCAGACAGAGGCCGAAGAATAGAGGAAGGCGGTGAACAGCTCATAGTCGATCCATGCCGTCCACACACCCGTGAGCAGCAACACCATGAGCACGCACCAGAGCACATTTTTGAACATCACTAACCCCTTGTTCAGGCGCGGCGACACACGAAGTTTGCGACGCGAGAGCTTGCCCGCCAGCTCCTGTGCAGAACCAAACGGGCACATGTTGGCGCAATAATAGCCTTGCTTGCCGACCAATGGATAGACCAAAGCCACGACAACCATGAGCAGCGGGGCGGCAAGGGCCGAGAGGGCTGCAACGCTCACGCCACCCGAAAAGAGGCGCATGAAGAGAGCATAAGACACGAACGTGCCTGTAAACAGTCCCAAAACGACAACGTTCAGCACGAGCTGCACATAACGCCAACGACGGCTCTTTGTGAGAAGCGGCACGACGGCACCGAGCAACACCACGACCACAGCCGCGATGCCGCCAACGGTCCAACCGCCATCAGGGAAAGCCCCTGCGGCAGATGCCGTTGCCTCCGACGCGCGGTCTTGTTCTTCAGCCGCCACATGCTGCCTGGCATAAGCCAACCCGCGGTTCATGTTGCCAATGATGGCCTTTGACGAGAACGTTGCTCCCGTCACGGCATCCACCTTCTGAGCCATGGCCTCGTCAACGGTCTTGCCCTTCCACCGGTCGAACAGCATCTTGGCATAATCGAAGAAGTCGGAGGTCTCAGCGTTAGGCTCCGCCACGATGCTGTCTACCACCCCGTTTTTACTTATGCTTATCTTCAGCGGCACGTTGCCTCCATAGCCCATAACATCCTTTGCGAGCGGCTTTGTGTTCACAACGAAGCCACCGTCGGGCAGCACAACGAGCGTGTCGTTGCCATCGGCAGCCGCTGATTGTGAGGCCTGCGGCTTGCTCCATTCGTGTCCGAAGAGCTTGCCGTCACGCACCGCCGCCGCCGTGGCTATGAGGAGCACGACGACCACAAGCGAAAGAAGACGTGTTAAAAAACTCTTGTTCTCTCTTTTTTGTCTTTTCTGCATTTTCTTTTGTTCTATAACTTTTGTAAGAGCAACCCCAAGGATAAAAATGTCTTTATAACATTAGGCTCAACAAAGAAGCTGCTTTTACCTTATCCTGATTGTCTTTTCCACAGCTTGGTGTTGCTAAAAACGATGCTTAAAAAAGGACATACGCCCTTTTTAGGCATGGCAAAAATACAAATAAAATGCGACAAACACAGCATCGGCAAAGAGCTAAATGGCCCTTCTTGGAGAAATTTAACAAAAAACAAAGGCCAGACACGCCTCGTTGTGCATGTCTGACCTTTGCCTTTAACAATAAGTTTTTGCTTTTAAACCTTTCTTTCGTTTTTGGTAAAAAAGGTTTTATTTATCATCCCACACCCCGTTGATTGTTATCTTGGAAGCGGCATTATTGGCATTGCCCTTGCCTATAGTGGTTGGATCAACCACAATCTGGTTTTGGTCATGCAGCGTAGAGGTTTTGTTCACCATCGTGTCCTCTACATCAATCTCTAAGATCTGAATCTGGGGTTCAGAGTAAATTTTCTTTTCCATAATTTTGTCGGAAGCGACGATAGACATCGCCTATTTTTTTTCTTTTTTTGTTTATAACACAACCTTCTTGCCTCCCACAATGTAGAAGCCCTTCTTCAGACCCTTGGTGCTGTTGCCGACATACTGTCCGTCGATGGTGTAGACCTTGGCAGCCTCAACCGTAGCGTTGCCGCTGATGCTGTCGATAGATGTAAGCATTCCGTCGATGTTGACCTTGGCGTTGGTCAGGTCGGTGAGACCAGAGAAGAAAGCACGGAAGCCCTTCATGTTGTCAGCGCCCTCCACGTCGGTGTCGGGACGGTATAGCATGCCATCGGTGCCGAGGAACACATCGCTTGCGTTGATGGTTGTGGGGCTGAAGACAGCATGGAAGGCAACGGGACCGGAGGTCACGGTTTTGGCGTCGGCTACGACCTTGATGTCGGTGAGCATGAGAGAGCCTACAGCCTCTGAGGGCTTCACGAGGTAAGGTGTGCCTGCCACGATGGCGGCGGCATCTTTGAAGAAGAGGGTCTGTGCAGCGGCATCCCAACGGTCAAACGCCTTGACCTTTACATCTTCGCCAAAGATCTTTGACATGTCGGCAGCCTGCACATCGAAAGGCAGGGCAACGGTGTTCCAATAGTCGGGAGAGAGCGGACGGTTGAAAGCCACGTTCACGGTGAGCTGGTCGTTGTCGCTCAACGTCTGGGCGTTGTCGGTAGCCTCGTCGAGCACGATGGCACGCTCAATCTTGACGTCGTCAAGGAAGAAGCATCCGAATGCGCTACATGAAAACTTGATCTTGGTCTCGGGTGTGCCGTCCTTGATGAGCACCACATAATCGTTAAACGTCTTCTCCAACTTTACGCTCTTTTCAGAGAGAGAGCCTCCACCCGATATAGACAGATCAATGGAGGTAGCGGCATTGCGGTTCTGTGCTGCACGGAAGAAGAGGAAAGCGTTGCCCTTAAGATTGGTAAGAGCTGGTGTGGTCAACGAAGCCGACATCTCTATACGCACACACTTGTCGGCCTTGCCGTTGCCGACACCCGAGTGGCTCCATCCTGCGTTGTCGCAGTCGCCAGAAGACAGGTTGCCAGAGCCCCATACGTTAAAATTGCCGTCGTTGCCGCCTTCGTCTTTCATCTTGTCGAAGGTCTCGGTGAAGATGTTCTTGCCGTCAACAACATTAAATGTGACCTCTGCCTGTGATGGTTCATAGCTGTCGTTGCCGTCGAAGAACGCCTTGAGCACGGTGGTGCCAACGGTTTTGGGTTCAACGTTGCCTGTGGCATCGATGGTTGCCACCTCGGGGTTGGTGCTCTCATATCTTATGGGCATGCCCTTCAGCTCTGTGTCGTCATGCTTAAGCACCACGGGGAAGGTGTAGCTCTTCTTGGTCAGGTCCACATAAGCCACGGTCTCGGCGTCAGCAAAAGCCAGCGTGGTGACCTTCTTGTCGTCAAGAGTGACGGTGACCTTGGTAAACTTTACCAATCCCTTGCTGCTTATGGTGAAACGGATGTCTGTTGCCTTGCCGCTCCACACGCCTGTAGAGGCATCGAAGCTGTCGGCTGTGAGCAGCGCGAGGTTCTCGCCACCCTCAAACTCTATCTTCGTGATGTTCTTCTTAGAAGAGAATGTGAGCTTGCGATTTGAGAAAGCGGTTTTCTGTGTCTGATACACGTCGGCATCAAAAACGGCGTTGTCTGACGACATGGTCACACCATCTTTCTCTATCTGGTCAGATGCAGCCAAAAAGCCAAATTGGCTGTTTGAACCTTTGTCGGTTCCTGCCACAAACTCAACCGTGGTTTGTGCATAAGCTCCCATGCCCAAAAAGAGCATGAGCAACATGAGTAAAAATTTACATTGTTTCATTTTCTCAATCATTATCTTTTTTATAATCTCAGTTTTCTTCGTTTCTTTTCAAGCATGCAAAGGTATATGTTTTTTTCAAGAAACGCGAAAGGTTGTTAGAGTTTTTTCATTTAAACGCGCTAAAAACTTAAGGGCATAAAAAAAGGGGCACCGCTGTGTCCCCATCTTTTTGTTAACCTTAAATCTAATACCATGAAAAACATTGCAAAGATAAGAGTTTCGTCTTATAATTGCAAGTTTTTCAGATGATATTTGTCAAGTTTTTTGCTTTCTTAACTTACTTAACTTAAGTTGGGCAAGTTTCCAACTTGCTCAACAGCAAACGAGTTGACAAGAAACGAGTTGACACAAAGCGAACGCCTACTCAGCCTGAGGCACAAGCACCACGCCCTCCTGTTTCTTGCCATCCATCATGATGCGCAGAGGCGAGCTGAAACGCACATGACGCACATACCGGGTCTCCTCCACAGCCGGCATGAGGTCGAGAATATCCTTTCGGAAGAGTCCGCCGTCGGCACGGTTGGTGTCGACGGTGAAATAGCCCACACCAAAGCTCGTGAGGTTTTGAAAGAAATGGGTGCCCTGACTGGGGTCCACGCGATAGTTTTTCAGCGCCACCTCCACGATGACCTTTGCCGCACTTATGTGTGGCCATTTCACGGGAATGCCCAGCCAGTAGTCGCTTGAGCCCCAACGTCCCGGTCCCACAAGCACATAGCCCTGCCCGCTGTCAAGAAACTTGCGGTTTATGCGCTCTATGTCGTCGGCAATGGCGGGGTTGTTCATGGCTGTGAAATCGTCGTCGGTCTTCACATAAACCACGTCCACCACGTCGTCGTTGATGCCGTGGCCCAACGAGTTGTGGGAGCGCAGCAGACATGCCTCATCGGGCACGGCAGCCACATCTTCATCGAGCATCTGCTTAGAGTCGACGATGGGACGGATCTGCAAGAGGTAGAACTCGCCCGTGCGGTCGTCGTTGAGGTTGCAGGCAAACTCGATCTCCACGGGGCGGCGCATGCTCTCGGCGCCGTAGCGCATTGACATCTGTAGCAGTTCGGGCAGCGGGAACACGTCTTGCTGAAGCACGGCAGAGAAGGTTATGACCTTGCGCCCACCCTCGTAGATGCCGTCGCGCATGACGTTGTCATAGGGGTCGTAGGTAGACGCGAGATAGGTTATGGAGCCATCGCCCACAGCTTCCTTCACCTTGACGCGCTCTATGTTGAAGCCGTCGTCGACCTGGAAATCGTTGCCCACATGTGTGGTGTCGAGAGCGTAGAAGCGTGTCTGTGTCTCGCGCAGGGCGGTCTCCAGCTCGCTCGTCTGCAACACCTGGTTAGGATGATATGGCGACACGCGCAGCGTCTGTCCGCCGTCCACGATATACTTGCCAAGGCCCAAGGCCAGCGACGCTATGCCGTCTTCAGCCTGCTCGTCGCCAATGGGATAATAGTTGATGGAGCGCAGCACGCCGCTGATGTTGGGATAGAAGCGTCCGTCATATTGCTTGCCCACGACCTGCTGCAAGATCACAGCCATCTTCTCCTGGTCTATGACGTTGCTCGTGGCTGTCATGTAGGCCTTCGAGTCTTTATAATAGACCGAGGCATAGACGCCCTTGATGGCACACGCCAGCATGGAGAGCATGGCATACTTGTCGTCGAGCCACGGAATCATGTAGGTGCTGTAGATGCCGGCGAATGGTTGGTAGTGGGCATCTTCGAGCAACGAGCTTGAGCGTATGGCTATCGGACTGTGCGTGGCATCGAAGAAGGTGAAGAAATCGGCTATCAGCGAGTCGGGCAACTGTGCGCGAAGAAAATGTTTCAGGATCTCCTCGTCGGACGCATCGCTGAGCGCTATCTGGTAGAGGTTGTTCTGCTCCATGAAGCGGTCGAACACGTCGGTACAGAGCACCACGGTCTTGGGTATCTGCACGCTCACACCCTTATATTGGTTGAAGTCGGGATGACGCTTTATCACGCTGTCAAGGAAAGCCAGACCGCGCCCCTTGCCGCCGAGCGAGCCTTCGCCAATGCGGGCGAAATGGGAGTAGGAGTCAAACTTCAGACGGTCAAACACAGCCACCACGCCAATGTTCTTCATGTGACGATACTGCACAATGGCATCGAAGATAATCTTACGGTGAGCCTGCACGTCCTGTAGCTTGTGCCATGTGACGTTCTTCAGAAACGCCGACACGGGGAAGATGGCGCGGGCCGAGAGCCAACGGCTCATGTGGTTGCGCGAGATGTGGTAGAGCATGGAGTCGTCAGGAATCTTGAAGATGTTGTCTTGAAGCTCTTTCAGACTGTGAATGCGCATTATCTCGGCATGGGTCTTGGGGTCGCGGAAAATGAAATCGCCGAAGCCCATGTGCTCCTCCAGCAGGCGGCGCAGGTCAAGACTCATCTTCTTCGAGTTTTTATCGACAAAGCGGAAGCCCTCGGCCTCAGCACGCTCACGGTTATGAGCCTCAGAGCTCTCGATGATGAGCGGCACATACTCGTCCTTTGCCCTTATGGCACGCAGCAGTTTGAGACCCGCCTCAGGGTCTTTCACGCCACCCATGGGGAAGCGCACGTCGCTGATCACGCCTAACGTGTTGGCCGAATATTTGTCATAGAGAGCCATCGCCTCCTCGTAGGTGCGGGCAAGCACCACCTTTGGGCGACCGCGCATGCGCAGCGTGGCGGTGTGGCGGTTCAACGCTTCGGTTGAGAAACGCTGGCTCTGCAGGAGGATATAGCTATAGAGGTTGGGCAGAATGGAGCTGTAGAAGCGTATGCTGTCCTCGACAAGCAGGATCATCTGCACGCCGTCTTCATGGATGTCGTGCTCGATGTTCATCTTGTCCTCGATGAGCTTTATTATGGAAAGGATGAGGTTGGTGTTGCCGAGCCAGCAGAACACATAGTCGAAGATGCTCAGGTCCTCGTTCTGCATGCGGCGCGTGATGCCGTGAGAGAAGGGCGTGAGGACCACACAGTGGATGTTGGGAAACGAGTGCTTGATGTCGCGAGCCACGGTGAAGGCATCGTTGTCGGCGTTGCCGGGCATGCAGATCACGAGGTCTATGTTCATGGTGCTCAGCACGCGGCGTGCCTCCTCGGTGGTGCTCACCTGCGTGAACGTCGGCGGATAGCGCAAGCCAAGCTCCATATACTCGTTATAGATCTTCTCCTCCACGCGCCCGTCGTCTTCAAGCATGAAAGCATCATAGGGGTTGGCCACGATAAGGACGTTATAGATTCGTCGCATCATAAGGTTGACAAACGTCACATCCTTAAGATAAAACTGGCTAAACTCTTGTGGTATGTCGGTTTGTTGTATGCTCATAGGCTGTAAGAAATGTCTCTAAGACGGTTCGTTTTTAATGTAATTACGGCAAAGGTAATGAGATTTTTCCGTACCAAACCATTAATGTCATTTTTTTTGTCTAAATTTGCAACAAACAATAATTCTCATGGCATGGCAAAATTCATAAACCCATTTACCGACTGGGGGTATAACTAAACTAATTGGATGACACACATATTAATTGTAGAAGACGATTTGGCCTTCGGCACAATGATGCAGACATGGCTGAAGAAGAAAGGATTTGAAACGAGCAGAGCCACAAGCGTGGGCGCTGCCGCACGACTGTTGATGGATGGCACCAAGCCCGACCTGGTGCTGTCAGACCTGCGGTTGCCCGACCACGACGGACTGTTCTTGCTTGGATGGATGCGTAAACGTGGACACAACGCGCCATTTATCGTCATGACCAATTATGCCGAGGTGCAGAACGCTGTGCTCGCGATGAAACTGGGAGCTGCCGACTACATTGCCAAGCCCGTGCAACCCGACATTCTTCTTCAGAAGATAAAGGACGCATTGGCGCAAGCAGCCAACACAACAGCAGCAGCTGACGCCTCCACCCCACCCCCTTCAACACCAAACAAAAACTCTCACAGCTCTTCAGACAAGAGCAATGAAACCAAAGCAGAGACCTGCTCTAACGTGCCAAGATACATTGAAGGCAAGAGCGAGGCCTCAAAGCAGCTTTACAGCTATGTGCAGCTCGTTGCACCCACACCCATGTCGGTGCTCATTCTTGGAGCAAGCGGCACAGGCAAGGAATATGTGGCACGGCGCATTCATGAGCTTAGCAGCCGCAGCGACAAGCCGTTCTTCGCTCTCGACTGTGGAGCCATTCCTAAGGATGTGGCAGCATCAGAGTTTTTTGGACACAAGAAAGGCTCGTTCACGGGAGCCGACAGCGACAAGCGAGGAGCATTTGAGACCGCCAACGGGGGCACGCTCTTTCTCGACGAGGTGGGCAACCTGAGCTACGACGTGCAGGTGCAGCTGCTGAGAGCCTTGCAGGAGCGACGCATACGCCCTGTGGGCGGCGACCGCGAGATAGAGGTAGACATCCGACTGGTGTGTGCCACCAACGAGAACCTTGAACAAGCCGTGGCAGAAGGACGGTTCAGAGAGGATCTCTACCACCGCATAAACGAGTTTACCATATACATGCCCCAGCTGCGTGAACGCGGCAACGACCTGTTTCTCTTTGCCGACCTCTTCATTCGCCAAGCCAACGAAGAGCTGCAACGCAATGTGGAAGGATTTGATGCTTCTGCAGCAGAGATGCTCGTAAGCAACTCATGGCCCGGTAACCTGCGACAGCTCAACAACGTGATGAAACGCGCTGTGCTGCTCACACGCGGACGACTGATAACCACAGCCGAACTGTCACAGGCCATGGGACCGACCTTGCAACAACAGCCATCGCTCACGCTTCATGACGAGAACGATGAGCGCGAACGCATAAAGCAAGCCCTGCAACAGACAAACGGAAACAAGAGCAAGGCTGCACGCTTGCTCGGCATTGACCGCAAGACCATTTATAACAAGATTGAGAAATTGGGCATTGGCGAATAAAAAATGGTTAGAAAGGATAAACACCATGGTTAGGGCGGCTAAATGCCGTGGTTAGGAGAGCTAACTGCCATGGTTAGGGTGCCCAAATGCCATAGATATAAATTCAAAGGCAAAAGAAAGGTCAATTGAAAAGTGTGGAAAGTGTGGTTCCACAAAAAAGTGTGGAATTATTCTACACCATTTCCACACTTTTCCACATGTCCAAAACAAGGACCAAAAATTCATACTACTGATTATCAACGATTTACATTTTCATGTCAGTTTTGGCACGCTCGTTGCATTTTATTAAGTGAACGACGCAACAAACAAAAAAGCAGTCGACAAGACAAGAGTTCTTCTCAACAAGAGTTCTTCTCAACAAGAGAACCTTCTCTACAAAAAGAGAAACATCTCAACAGAAGAGAACATCTTGATAAAGACAAAGCTTGAGGGAGTGGCGGAGAAAGAAACAAAAAAATTATTAACACTTAAAAAATTAACGAATATGAAGAAGGTATTTTTCGCAGCAATCGCAGCAATCGTAATGGTATCAGTAAGCAACGCATTTGCAAGTAAGAACATCAACGCCAACAGCGATATGGTAGCCATCCAGGCAGACACAACTGTAACCGACTCAGTTGCTCCTGCTGTTGAGCAGCCCGCTACAGAGGCTCCCGCTACAGAGCAGCCTGCTACAGAGGCTCCCGCTACAGAGCAGCCCGCTACAGAGGCTCCTGCTACAGAGCAGCCCGCTACAGAGGCTCCTGCCACAGAGCAGCCCGCAGCAGAGGCTCCTGCCACAGAGGCTCCTGCCACAGAGGCACCCGCAGCAGAGTGATCCTCAACCGGTAGCCCTCGCAGCTGATCCCCCATCAGCTAAAAACGAATAAAGATAAATGTCAAAATTCGGAACAAGTAAGAAAATCATTACAGGTTATATCTTGCTGGCTGTTGTCATAGCTATCGCCACTTGGCAGGTTTATGACAACAGCCGCTTGTTTGTGGCTCTTAACAATGCGTCAGAACAGCTGTTGAAACGCAGAGACGTGGTAGACAGCCTCGTGTGCTCGCTGCTTGAGACCAACAATGCCGAACGGTCGGTGTTGCTTGGCGAAGGCAGCGAGTGGCCGCGTTTTAACCAGTCGGTAGCAACGTCGGAGCAGATGGCCAAGCAGCTCAAACCGTTCATTGCCGACCAAGGACAACGCCAACGCATAGACACGCTGGTGAAACTTATGCACATGAAGCGCGAAAACACAAAGCGCGTAGCACAGCTTATGGCCATTGACAACCGCGACGCTTTCTACCGCGACAAGGTGCAGGCCTTGCAGAGCGGACGCGACTCGGTGGTCATTCATTCAAAATCGTACGGGCAGCACGGTCAAAGGGAGAAGGTGTATGAGATCATTAAAAGCAAACGCGGCTTCTTCCGAAGGCTGGGCGATGCGTTCAGACGACAACATGCCGACACGGTGGGCGTGACCAACATCTTGCACGACACCAAAGCCGACAGCACGGCACAAAGAATAAACATTGCCGACTCGGTGGCCAACATCTTGACCGACATACAGAACGAGGAACAAAAACAAAACAGCCGACAACAAGAAAACGTGGCTGCAAGGCTGAACAGGCTGCAAAGGGTCAGCCTGCAACTGTCTCAGCGCACAGGTCTGTTGCTCGAACACATACAACGCGAAGAAAAGAACGCGCTGCAAAAAGCCCTCGGCCACGCCACGCAATCGCGACACAAGATGGTGGTGCGCATTGCCGTTATCGGACTGGTAGCCATTCTTATTGCAGCCTTGCTCGTGACATATATCTTGCGCGACATAAAACGTGAACGCAGAGACCGTCAACGCATCGTTGAAGCGAAAACGGAGACGGAACGCATTATGGCGCAACGCGAACGATTGCTACTTACCATCACGCACGACATAAAAGCACCGGCAGCATCGATAGCTGGCTTTATCGAACTGCTCAGCGAACAGGTGAGCCGTCCGAAAGCGCTCGCCTACATCGACAGCATGCGCCACTCTGCCATACACCTTCAACAGCTTGTTGCCGCCCTGCTCGACTATCACTTGCTCGAAAGCGGAAAAGCGGAACGACATGACGTGAGCTTCGTACCGCAACAGTTGGCAAAAAACTGTGTGGACGAGTTCCAGCCAATGGCAGCAGAGAAGGGTCTCGACATAACGCTCGGCACACTTACACCCAACTGTGGCGACCTGTGGCGAAGCGATGCGTTCCGTGTGAAGCAGATCATGAGTAACCTCATCGGCAACGCCGTGAAATATACGGACCGGGGCAGCGTGAAGGTGGAAATAAGAATTTCGCCTCGACAACACCTTATTATATATGTAAGCGACACGGGACGCGGCATGAGCCAGGCCGACTGCCAACGCATTTTCGATGCTTTCACACGGCTGCCCAACGGACAAGGCAAGGAGGGTGTCGGACTAGGCTTGTCTATCACCCGCGAGGTGGTGCAGATGCTCGGCGGCACCATAACCGTGGCATCGGAAGAAGGCAAGGGCTCGTGCTTCACCGTGAGCCTGCCTATAAAGAAAGAAGAAAAGAAACAGAAGAAAGACGTTGAAGAAAATGTTGCACCTGTAGAAACAAACAGGTCTTCAACAGAAGCAAAAGAAGCAACAACAGAAATAAACAATGCAACGAACGGAACCAACGATGCAACAACAGAAATAAACATTCTTGCTGTTGATGACGATGCTCTTCAACTTGAACTGTTCAAGGAGATGGCACAGAAAATTGGCGGAGCAAAACTAAACATCAGCACAACGACATCGGCATCAGAAGCCATTATGCTTGCTGAAGAGACAAAACCGCGAATAATGTTCACCGACATAGAGATGCCGGAGATGAGCGGCAAGGACATGCTCAAGCATGTAAAGAACAGCAACATGAGCATCGTTGCCATGACGGCCCATGACCCGAGCATCATGACAAGCCTGAAAAAAGCCGGCTTCTCAACCTGTCTGTTCAAGCCGTTCAATGCTGCCACGCTCGCTGCCACACTTGCCCAGATAACACGTCAGCCCCTTTCGGTAAAAGCGGCAGAGCAAAAAGCCTCGTTCTTCGCACCTCTCACAGCCTTTGCCGAAGGCGACACCGAGGCAGAGCAGGAGATTCTTACACAAGTGGGCGAATCGATAAAAGAATACAGACAGATGCTTGACCAAGGCCTGAAAAGCAACGATGAAGAGCAGCAACGCGACAGCATGTCGCGCGCCGCCCACAAAGCAATGCCGCTGCTCACCATGCTGAAGCCCGGACAATGTGGCTGGCTACAGGCCATAACACCTGAGCACATTAAGGACACATCGGCAGAAAAAATCACGGTGCTGGCCATGCGTTTAGACAAAGAACTGGAGGAGGTAAGCACAAAACTTAAGGAAGAAGGCATAGAAAACGCATGACATGTTTTTGATGTTTAAGAACAGAAAAGGCTTGTCATGCAAACCATTGTGCAACTAATAAAAGTAAAAAACTGCAAAAAAATTTGGTGTTAACACACAAAAAAGCTATATTTGCAGCGTGAACATTACAGAAAGTCACAACTACCAGACCTTATTCTAAACAAAAATATTACTACTATGGATGTTGAGAAAATCATTCAAGACCTGGAACACAGACATCCAGGTGAGCCTGAATACATACAGGCTGTAAGAGAAGTGCTCACCTCAATTGAGGACGTTTACAACAAGCATCCTGAGTTTGAGCGTGCAAAGCTTATCGAACGATTGGTTGAACCCGAACGCATCATAACATTCCGTGTGCCATGGACCGATGACAAGGGCGAGGTACACGTCAATATAGGATACCGAGTGCAGTTTAACAGCGCCATCGGTCCTTACAAGGGAGGCTTGCGCTTCCACCCGTCGGTGAACCTGTCGATACTTAAATTTCTCGGCTTCGAACAGACATTCAAGAACGCGCTGACCACGCTGCCCATGGGTGGCGGCAAGGGAGGTGCCGACTTCTCTATAAGAGGACGGTCAGACGCAGAAGTGATGCGCTTCTGCCAAGCATACATGACCGAACTATACAGAAACATCGGGCCTAACGAAGACGTGCCTGCCGGCGACATTGGAGTCGGCGCAAGAGAGATTGGATATCTCTTCGGCATGTATAAGAAGCTCACCCATCGCTGGGAGGGTGTGCTCACAGGTAAAGGACTCGAATGGGGAGGCTCCCGCATACGCCCCGAAGCCACGGGCTACGGAGCTCTCTACTTTGTAAAACAGATGCTCGCCACACGCGGTCTCGACCTCAACGGCAAGACGGTGGCGGTGAGCGGATTCGGAAACGTGGCATGGGGTGCCGTGAAGAAAGCCACAGAGCTGGGTGCCAAGGTGGTGACAATAAGCGGACCCGACGGCTACATCTATGATCCCGATGGCATAAGCGGCGAAAAGATCGACTACATGCTTGAGCTCAGAGCCTCTGGCAACGACATCTGCCAACCTTATGCCGAGGAGTTTCCGAACGCCACTTTCTACCCTGGCGAGAAGCCATGGGGGCAGAAGGTGGACATTGCGCTAACGTGTGCCACACAGAACGAGCTTGGCGGCGCTGATGCCGACAAGCTTATCGCCAACGGAACGCTTTGCGTTGCCGAGGTGTCGAACATGGGTTGCACGGCAGAGGCCGTGGAAAAGTTTGTGGCAGCACATCAACTCTTTGCGCCGGGGAAGGCCGTCAATGCTGGCGGCGTGGCAACCTCGGGACTGGAAATGACACAGAACTCAATGCGTCTGAACTGGAGCGAGCGAGAGGTGGACGAAAAGCTCCACTACATCATGCACTCCATTCACGAGCAATGCGTTAAGTATGGAACACAGCCTGACGGCTACATCGACTATGTGAAGGGCGCCAACGTGGCGGGCTTCATGAAGGTGGCCAACGCCATGATGGCTCAAGGCATCGTGTAACAAGCTTGAGGGTTCACTGAAGCTACAACATTGTGCTTCGTGAAGGTCTGTGTCAGAACGTACTCCATGACGACAAGGGCATCGCGACAGATGCTCCGCATGGTTTTAGAAAAAACATAAATATTAATAACGTGAAATTAAAAAAAACGGTATTATTAAGCTTAATCATGATTATGGCTTGTGCCCAACTGGCCGCACAGACACAGAAGGGTAAAGCCTCTTACTATTCGAAACGAGCCACAGGCGCACGCACCAGCAGCGGCGAACGACTTCATCACGACAGTCTGACCTGTGCGCACAAAACTTATCCTTTCGGCACACTGCTGAAAGTGACCAACCCCAACAACGGCAAGGAGATTGTCGTTAGGGTGACAGACCGTGGACCCCACCGACGCGGACGCATTATCGACCTTTCATGGGGCGCGGCTAAACAGTTAGGCATCCTGAACCATGGCGTAGCTATGGTCACGGTTGAAGTGGTAGACAAAAACAAGATACCATTCAGACCTGAACCTATGGAAATGCCTGAAATAGATTTCGAGCTTACTTCTGGTGCTCGTTACGCCTCGGCAGAATGGGCAAAGAAAGAAGTGCAGAAGGTGAAGAGAATTAATCATCACAGCACCAGCCCGAACAAAAAAGACGTGCTTATCACAGCTAAGGCAGAAAACCCTGCCGTAGCAAATCGTCCTGCAAGAGCTGAAAGGATAAGATGATAAGATAGCCCCAAGAAAAAGCGGACTCTGCACCGCTCCATCCTAACAGAGATGTGAGCACGGTGCCGAGTCCGCTTTTTTTATGTTACGCTAACCTGTTATTTTTTAGCTCTCTTCTTCGCATTTTTCTTGGCATTCTTCTTAACAGGATTCATCACGCCCTTACCGGCAGCCTGCTGGAAGAACGGGAGATCTTGCAGGGTCTTGCCTTCCTTGGCGAGCTTCTCTACAAGTTCAACAATCCAACCAGAGTTCCATGTGGTGCGTCCCTCAAGACGTGTGCCCTTGGTGCAGTCGTTCCACCAGTTCTGCATGTCTTTCTTGTAACCCTCAACGCGCTCAGGATACATGGCAGAGAGGTCGTGCTCCTCGTTACGGTCGGTCATGAGGTTGAACAGCTCCATCTTGTTGTTCTTGCCCCATACACATTTCCAATCGCCATCGGTAACAGTCATGAAGCCTGTCTCAGCCGAGTAGAGCTTACGCTGTGGCATGGGCACGTTCTTCTCAAGAGTGGGCAACATTGACACGCCGTCAACCTTGCGTGGGTTCTTCACGTTACACATATCCAGGAACGTAGGCATAAAGTCGATGCAATGCATAGGCTCAGAGGTCTTGCGGTGTCCCCATGCCTTCGGATAATAGAAGATTGCGGGCACACGGCAGCCACCCTCATAGGCACCACCCTTTGCTCCACGGAAGAAACCGTTGTTGCCGGGATATTTCTCAGCAGCCACCTGCTCACCACCGTTGTCGGAGGTGTAGATGATGATGGTGTTGTCGAGCACGCCCTGCTCACGCAGAGTGCGGATGATCTGACCGACACCGTCGTCCATAGCCTGCACCATGTCCTGGTAAACGCGACGATATTCCTGGTCTGTCATGTTCTCGTCGTTACGATAGGGGCAAGCGTCGTCGGTACGCAAAGCGGGATCGTTAGGACCCTGCATAGGCACATGCACGGCATTTTCAGACACCATAAGGAAGAACGGCTTCTTCTCTTTCACCGACTCCTTAATGAAGTTTACCGAGTGCTTATTAATAAGGTAGGTCACATAACCCGGCTCATCCTTGCGCTCTTTGCCGTCCCACCAGTCGATCTCGTGAACGGTGTTATAGTGCGACTGGAAGTCGATGTTGCCCATGGTGTAACCATGCCATACGTCCCAACCGTGGTTCAGCGGATTAAACTTGATGTCCTGTCCGAGATGCCACTTGCCGATAAGACCTGTGCGATAACCTGCATCGCGCAGCAGACCTGCAAACGAAGGATGGGTTTCAGGATCAAGACCATCCATGGGGTCTACCTCCGAGTAGATGTGGTTCAGACCAGCACGCTGCTGATAGCATCCTGTCATCAAGCACACACGCGTGGTAGAGCTGAGCGGTGTTGCGCGGAAATTGTCACACACCACGCCGTTGTCGGCAAGGAAGTCGATGTTGGGCGAAGGAATCTGGTTACCGCCATAAGCATGGATGCCAGAGAAGCCCATGTCGTCAGCCAATACGAACACGATGTTGGGGTGGTTGGGATCGGTTTGTGCCTGCGCCATACAACCTACGGTCGCGAGCAACGGAAGTGTTAGAAGTTTTTTGTCCATAGTAGGAATAAATTAAAACGTGTTATAAAAAAATTATTTGTTGTTTTCACTGCTGCAAAGTTACTCCAACCTCCCGTTACCGACTTTTTATTGCGCTCAAACGCGTTGTCTTTTCGTCTAATGTGTGTTTTGTTTTTATATAAAATGTTTTGTTTTTAAGCAACGAGCCTTTCACGCAAGGCAGCTATCACATTAACGCCCAATTACTTAGCCATTTTTACAAAAAAAGAAACACACACATACGCTTTTTACAAATTATCTGCTGTCTCTTGCAAAAATGAGCAATACCCTCTTAAACAAAATAAGCGACAGCCTTAAAAGCCATCGCTATTTTTATTATAGACAAAAGAAAAGGTGCCATTTCATAGCACCTTCTCAATTATCTATCCAAAAACCATTAAAAGCTTAAGGATAGAATCAAAACCTTATAGATATTCACGCCTTAACGGCTTCCAAAGCTCTTAAACTGCATGAGCCACAGGTTGCGTTGCTCAAAGGCAGGATCGTAGGTCTCATAAGAGTTGACATCAAGGATGAGCTGTGTGGGCTTCTCCTTACCTGTGATAGATGTCCAGTTGGCCAAGCCAAGACCGTTGGGGTTTCCTGTCTTTATGAAGTTGGCGTAATAGTTGATGAACTGGTCAGACACGCGATAGTCTTCAGGCTGCCAGTCATACACGCGGTTGGTGGGCAGCGTGGCCATAGCATATTCGATGTCCGCCGAATGGACAGCTCCCTTGAACACATCATTTTCAGGAATGGTCATCACCTCGTTCTTCTTGTCAGCACTATCATCTTTCTTCTGAACGCCGCCAGCCAGACCTGCCACCAAGCCCTTGTCACGCATCTCAGGACGCGGACGGGTGAAGCAATAACGATAGACGGGCTGTCCAGAGGTCTTGGCGTGGAGATAGCCAAAGAGCCATGTGCCGTAGGCGATAAACTGGTCAGAAGCGAAGTCGACGCCTGGCTTTCCCAGCACATCACGGTCGGTGTTAAGGCCATACATCTTCATAGCCTCATCTGTCTTGTCGCCAAAGGCAGCCTCAAGTACAGGACGAAGGTTTGCCAGCGTGGGCTCCTTAGCACCGAGATAAGCCTGCGGTGTCATCTCCATGCTGTTGCGACCAACAAGCAGAGGCACCTTCTGCTGATGACCGTTAACATAAGCATCGGTGGGATCCTCGGTAAAGAAGTAGCCATCAAGACAATAAGTTGCCAAGCCGCCCGTCTGGGTCTTTGCCAGCAGCTCGTCGGCACTCATCTTGCGGGCCTCGGCAATGTTTTTCAATCCAATCTTTTTCAGCTGTTCCACACCTTGCTTCTCAGCATCCTTAAGCGAGAGCAAGCGTCGGCCACACACAGCACCCGACGAAGCCATGGCACGAGCAATCATGCCTCGTGTGAGGGGCGACACGAGCAGCGCGCTCACCGACATGGAACCTGCCGACTCGCCAACGATGGTTATCTGCTTCGGGTCACCGCCAAAGGCCTCGATGTTTTCATAGACCCACTTTATGGCAGCCGCCTGATCCATGAAGCCATAGTTGCCCGAACCTTTATAAGATGTTTCCTTCGACAGCTGCGGATGCGAGAAGAAGCCGAAGATGCCCTCACGGTAGTTGGCTGTCACAGCCACGATGCCGTGGCGTGCCATCTGTCGGCCCGAATAGCGCGGCTCGCTACCCGACCCGGCAATCAGTCCGCCGCCATTAAAGTAGATAACCACGGGCAGACGGTCGGTCATGGTCTTCGAAGGTGTCCACACGTTCAGGTAGAGACAGTCCTCACTCTTCTTTTCGGCATCAAAGCCCATGTCGCCAAAGGGATTGCCCTGCATGGGGTCATCGCCAAACTTCTTTGCGCTGCGCACACCTTGCCACGCCTGTAGCGGCTGCGGCGCACGCCAACGGTTCTCACCTACGGGCGGTGCCGCAAAGGGCACACCCTTAAAAACGTTTACACCCGACTCGCACACACCTTCCAACACGCCGTAGCGCGTGGTGGCTTGTGGTCCTTGCTGTGCATGGCCCATCATTGCACACAGCATGCAAGCCATTAAGAACATCAGTTTTCTCATTGTTTTTATTTTTGGTTTATTTTTTTGTTATTGTTCTGTCACAGAATAATCGACATATTCGCTCTTGCCTCTACCGCGCTCAATCTCATCGACATGCTTCATGACGTTGGCTGGTGGACGCTTGTTCAAAAGTTCATTTTTCATGAAGTCCATATAAGGAGCCACATGCTCGAAGAACATGCGGTAACCCTCACACAGGTAGTTCTTTCCGGGGTTGCCGTAACGGTCTTTTATGAAACGGTTCTTGGGGCACTCGCCGTTGCACACAAACAGCCATTTGCACTCGCGACACTCTTTGGGCAGCGACTGGCTTTTCAGTTTGCTGAACCGCTTTTGCTGGTCGCCATACAGCATCTCGGTGATGGTCTTCTCGCGTATGTTGCCAAGACGATATTCAGGAAACACGAAATGGTCGCACGAGTAGACATCGCCGTTAAACTCCATCACGCCGGCATGGCCACACTCTTTGGCATAAACGCAGATGCCTGGTGTCTCGCCCACCCAGTTGGCCAGGATGCAATCGAACAGTTCGACGTATGTCTGTCCCACATCATGGCGCACCCACTCGTCGAAGATGGCGCACAGGAAGCGTCCCCATTGCTCTGGCGTTACTGAGAAGTCGGCCAGCGGAGCCTCATCGCTATCTGTCAGAGTGGCGAGATGTCGCCCGTCGTCGTGGTTGACGATGCGCTCCACGATGGGCGTTATCTGGATATACTGGCAGCCGTTGTCTTTAAAGAAGTGGTAGAAGTCGAGCGGATAGTCGGCGTTAAAGTCGTTAACCACCGCCATGGCGTTCCATTCAACATTATGCTTATTCAGGAGCTGTATGCCACGCATAACCTTAGCCCACGACGGTGCACCCGTAGCCGTGCGGCGATACTCGTCATGAAACTCTTGCGGTCCATCTATAGAGACCCCCACAAGCCAATGGTTCTCATGCAGAAACTCGCACCACTCGTCGGTGAGCAGCGTGCCGTTGGTCTGTATGGTGTTGTCGATGCGTCTGCCTGCACCATATTTTTTCTGCAGCTCCACAGCCTTACGGAAGAATGAGAGGGGGCGCATGAGCGTCTCACCGCCATGCCATGTGAAGAGCACCTCGTTCATGGTCTGCGCCTCAATGTATTCTTTCGTAAACTGCTCCAGCATCACTTCGCTCAGCACCCTTGTGGGCGTGTGCTTATAGAGGTTTGCCTTTTCCAGATAATAGCAATATTTGCATCTCAGGTTACATGACGCGCCCACAGGTTTGAGCATCACATAAAGGGGTTTCGCAAACGGATTTATTGTGTTCATAATGTTACTGTTGGCTTTTAGAGACAGCAAATATAATGAAAAAAATCTGTGTTATCGGTTTTTCATAGATAAAAAAAGTAAGCTCTGCTATTTTATAAATTATAAAGCATCAGCAGGTGTTCAAAAATAATCGCAAAAAAAAATTTTGAACACCTGCTTAAAACGTAGTTTTGTCTTTTCAGAACAGCTTATTTGAACAGCTTATTTGAACAGCTGCGGGATGAAGAGCAGCGAATACTGACGCCAGTTGCTCCACAAGTGGCCGCGTGAGCTTTCGTGGAAGACATACTTCAGACCGTCCTTGTCCATGCGCTCCATGAGCTGCTTGTTGAAAGGCATCAGACGGTCGGCATCGCCACAAGCGATCCAGTAGAGCTTCGGATTGCTCTGTGCAAGCTTGGCAAGCTTGGCGTCAAGGTTAGCATAAGCCTTTATTTCCTCCATCTTGATCTGTGTGAAGTCGACACCTGCCGAGTAGAGGCCAATGTAGTTGAACATCTCGGGATAGTTGGCTGAGATCATAAGCGTGTGCATGCCGCCCATTGACAAGCCTGCAATGGCGCGGTGAGCCTTGTCGGGAACGGTGTTGAAGGTTGCGTCCACATAGTTTACAATCTCGGGGAAGGCCAACTCATAGAGACCGTCCTTGTAATGAGGCAAGAAGTTGGTCATCACTGGCTTGAAATTGAGGTTCTCGGCTGTCTCGCCGGCAGCGGCCTGCTTGCCGAAGTTGCCGTTAGGCATAACCACGATCATAGGCTCACACTTGCCTTCAGCAATGAGGTTGTCCATGATGCGTGAGATGTTGCCCAGCTCCAGCCAAGCGTTCTCGTCGCCACCGCTACCGTGGAGCAGATAGAACACAGGATATTTCTTGTCTGTCTTGCCATATCCGGCAGGCAGGTAAACGTTCATGCGGCGATCGGCATTCATTGTGTTTGAGTGATACCACACGGTGCGAACCTGACCGTGAGCCACATCCTTGACCTGATACTCGTCGGCAGCGCCACCACCAACATAGAAGATGCTGAACACATCGCCCACATCGCGGCGTGTGAACGGGTTTACGGGGTCAATGCTCACCACGCCGTCAACGTCGAAACGATATGTGAACATCTCTGAGGCGAGCTGAGGGGTGGTATACTCCCACACGCCGTCCTTGCCTTTCTTCAGTGTTCCCTGACCGTTGTTCTGCTCCCAGTCGGCGAGCACCTTAACGCTCTTGGCCTTGGGTGCCTTCAGGCGGAAGGTCACGGTTTTGTCGCTGTTAACCTGAGGCGACACCAGTTTGCCTTCACGGTACGAGATGTTCTGCTGTGCGCTCATGCTCATTGATGTGAGCACAGCAGCCATTGCTACAAATAACTTTTTCATAGATGTTGTTTTTAATGTTAAATATTTATTGGTTAAGAATGAATAATCAATAAAACAGAACTTGTGCAAGCACGATGAAAAAAGATAAACGCGCTTGCGCAAGCATATAACGAAGCATACTTTAAGAACTTACTTCGCAGTCTGAATTTTCTTCTTCGACGTGGGCACCTCAAACTCGGTCACCTTCGATATGGCGTTGTCGCCTTGAAGCACCGACAGGCAGATGCGTACGGAACCGTCGCCCAGACGCGGGCCCGCCTTGAGCATGGCGGTGTAGCGTATGCCTGCTCCTGGCATAAGGCGCTCCACATGCATGCCGGGAGAGATGAATATCTGCTTGTTGCCCGTGGCCTCAACCACAGAGGGCTGAATGTCGTAGAGCGGACGCTGACCCGTGTTGTAGATTTCAAAGATCACCTTGCACAGCTCGCCACGACTTATCACCTTGTCTTGGTTGTCGTCTACCACGCGCGCGTTCCTTATTTCTATATGCGGCATGTAAGTCATGCCCTCTGTGAGCTGCTCCACGCTTGAGGTGGCAGGCAACGAGGTGGTGGGCTGTTGAGCGGTGTAAGAGCCGGTGTAGTCGGACGAATGGAAATTGTAGACATCAGCCTCGCTGTCCTTAGACCCATACTCGCCGTTGCCCTCGTCAAACGTTATGCGGTCATCGCCCGGCTGACCATTATAGCCATTGTTGGCCTGACCGTTGCCCTGCGGGCAATAGCCGCCTTGAGAACCATAGCCATCTTGAGAGCTGTAGCCGCCTTGAGAGCCATAGCCGCCTTGAGAGCTGTAAGCACCTTGATTATTGTAAGCGTTGTTTTTCTGGTTGTGGCGTCGTGCCGCACGATCAGCCTTGTCGCGCTGATATTGGTCATAGTCGGCTTGGTTCTGTTGGTCGGCTTGGTTGCCTATGGCACCTCCTATCACCGCTCCCGTGGCCATGCCCACGATGGTGCCCACATCGCTGCCGCGTGGTCCACCGCTTATGCCTCCTATTGCGGAGCCGAGAATGGATCCTAACGAAGCGCCCGTGTAAGCGCCTGATCCTGCATAGGTTCCACAGCCTGCGACCGTAAGCACGGCACACATGGCAAGAATTGCTGTTTTTTTCATACCCTTATCCTTTCTTTCCTTTTTATACCTTTCCTGTTTTTCGTCTTGTCGAAACGTCTTCTTAGACGATGTTGTTCTCTGCTGCAAATTTATCTCTTTTTTGCGACAACGCAAAAGGAAAGGAATGAAAACCAAGACAAGACAATGAGTTTTTCACTATTGGAACATTTTTTAAGCTATTTAAGACAAAGCAACCATCTATAATTAAGATAACAAGCATAACACATGAAGAAAAACGAGCGTCCAACATTAAGAAAACGAACGACCGGCGTTAAGAAACGCGAACGAACAGCATTAAGAAAACAAGCGCCTACCATTAAAGAAACAAGCACCCTCACATAAAGATATGGAAGGTGCTTTATTGGATGATAGAAACCATTAAAATGAAATCATTAAAATGAAGCCATTAAGATCAATGGGTTTCGCCATGGTGGGCCGTTGTCTGTAGGAGCAGGAGCGTGCGTTTGTCGCGCTTGCCGTCGAACCACCGGTCAAGACATTGGGCAAAGATGTCGTTGGGCGACACCGAGTCGAAGAGGGTGAGCGACGAGAACGTCTTCTGAGCGTCGATGCTTCCAAGCACCTCACGCGCCGACTTGTGCTTGTCGGCCTGCTCCAAGAGCACGGCACACACGTTGCGCAACCGCTCTCCCAACACATCATGTGCGAGATAAGCCTCTGCCTCATGGCCACACGATATGCCGTAATAGTTTGATTTGTAGCTGTGTCCCAACCCTCGCATCTGAGGCAGCACGAACCAGATCCAGTGGCTACGTTTGCGTCCCGCTGCCAACTCCTTTACTGCGACCTCGTAACTGTTCCATGTGTTCTGTGCTGTTACGAAACGCTGCAAGCCGAACTCATCGTTCTTGTCAGCCACGCCTTCCTGCTTTTCCAGCTGCTTGCTGAGAACCGACTCTCCTAAATTTTGCAGATACTTGCCTGCTTTTTTCAAAATAGATGCTGCCATAAGATTAGTTCTTTAAGTTATTATCTCATTGGCAAATATACAAAAAAATTGGTTTGGTTGTTGCTTGGGAAGGCATAAAAAAGTTGTTAATCTTTTCTTTTGCTTTAAGCAATGAATTTTTGCTCAAGACACAAGACGTTGGATAATTAAAAAAAGGAACAAAGAAAGAGAGAAAAATATAAGGAGGAGAAGTATATGATAACGGTGACAGCCTTATAATGGTTGCAACTGACAGAATATCAGCCTTTGATAACATTCTTAAAAATAAGATAACAGATAAGGGTGCCATATTAACACAGATGTCTAAGTTCTGGTTTGATTTTACAAAAGATATAGTACCTAACCATATGATATCAGTTGATAATAAGGATATGCCTGAATTTTTCCAGAAGGATGAATTTAAAGGCAACAGTATGATGTGCAAGAAGTTAGAGATGCTCCCTATTGAATGTATCGTAAGAGGATACATTACAGGAAGCGGTTGGGCAAGCTACAAGGAAAACGGAACCGTCTGCGGAATTAAGCTCCCTGAAGGACTCAAGGAATCAGACAAGCTTCCTGAGCCTATATATACTCCAAGTACCAAGGCAGAGATAGGACTCCATGATGAGAATATATCATACGAGCAGAGCGTAGAAGTTCTTAAGAAAATTTATCCTGAAAAGGGTGAAGAATATGCAGCTAAGATTAAGGAATATACAATCGCTTTATATAAGAAATGTGCAGATTATGCTTTAAGCAAAGGAATTATCATTGCCGACACCAAATTTGAATTCGGTCTTAACGAAAAGGGTGAAGTTGTTATCGGTGACGAAATGCTCACACCTGACAGCTCAAGATTCTGGCCTCTTGAAGGATATGAAGCAGGAAAGTCACAGCCATCATATGACAAGCAGTTTGTAAGAGACTGGCTTAAAGCTAATCCTGACAATGACCTTCTTCTTCCTGAAGAAGTTGTTAAAAAGACTGTTGACAAATACAAAGAGGCATTTGCATTACTTACAGGCAAAGAATTTAACATCTGATACCTGGAGGTATATATATGATAGAAACAAGTAATTCAGACAATATTGAAGAAAGTGGAGTGCATGAAGAATGCGGTGTATTCGGCGCTTACGATTTTGATGGCAACGATGTTGCCACAACAATATACCACGGACTGTTCGCGTTGCAGCACAGAGGACAGGAAAGCTGTGGACAATGGCGAATATGACGATAAAACAGAT
>OQVT01000377.1_pt1 | contig 23976 bp, 22 predicted proteins | sample 1691561 | NCBI WGS metagenome assembly OQVT01 (sample SAMN03418260, study PRJEB22391) | human gut metagenome | biome: human-gut; feature: organic feature; material: feces | host: Homo sapiens | place: Tanzania | collected 2013-01 | reverse complement strand
TTTCCAGAACGATCCCCCTCTTGGCGGTGCTGGCTGTTCTTGCCGGCATTGTTTACCTGGTCGTGACGTACCGCTCGTCGCCGAATCGCGCGAAAGAGGTGCTGATCAAGCTGTTCACGTGGTTGATGGGCATTCAGTCGGTGCTGTTCGGCTTGCTTACCGTGTACGCTCTTGCTGAGTCCAACATCGGCGTGGCCGAGCTGTGGGGCACCTTCATGGCCACGGCGATCATCGGCTTGCTTATCACCCTGGTGTGCAAATGGCGTTTCAAGAAGAACCACCCCAACTACAAGTTCGAGGCGTCCAACCCGCGCGCTCACGTTATTCCCAATCTGCCGTGGCCGCTGAACGTCATTTTCTCGAACATCAAGTTCCCGTGGCAGAAATGATCGCGGAATATGTGTGCGACCTTGTGCGATTAACTTGTTTCGACAAAGTTCCGATTGCGCGATATCAAGAAGTCAGGTAACATATCTACCTGCTTTGGAGAAGTGACCGAGAGGCCGAAGGTGCTCGCCTGCTAAGTGAGTATGCCCCAAAAGGGCATCTAGGGTTCGAATCCCTACTTCTCCGCCAGCATTTAACAGCGCTCGCGTTTCGCGGGCGCTTTTCTTTTGCTCTGATAGCAGTGGCAGTCGGGTATCGCGTGCTCAACGCCTGCCGCGGCTATATGAGCCGCTGCCAAACGGGTTATAATGGGGAGCTGATTTTCGTTTAGGGAAGCAGGCAATGACGGGGCAGTTCTCACAAAGGTCATCAGCAGGGGCAAGTCGCGCAACGCGCGTGGCTTTCATGCCTGCGCTCGCTGCCGTTCTGGTGGTGCTTTTGGTGTCCTTAGCCTTCTCGTTGATTCCAACCTCGGTCGAACGCGCCTATGCCGTGCCGTACGAGTATTCTCATGTCAGCATCAATGCTCAGGTGCAAACTGACGCCAGCGTGCGCGTGGTTGAGCATCGCGTTCTTTCGTTTTCGGGCGACTGCGATCAGTATCAGCAGGAGTACCACGGCCTGCAGAAAAATCAGCAGCTGGTTATCAACGACATCCGCATTGCTCCCGTCGACGAGCTGGGAAACGTCGTAGGCGACTGGCGGCGTCTTTCGCCTGTGGCATTCCAGTCGCAATGGCGACGCACCGTGCCATCTGACAAGCTTACCGAGCTAACCCAATCCGACGGAAACACAACGTGAGCTTCGGCATACTGCCCCGCCTTCACGAACTCATCCGTGTACACTACCGCCGCGCCCTCGTAATCTCCTGCCAGAATCATCAATGTGCCCAGATTGCGCTTTGCATCGGCATTTTCACTGCGCAGGAAATATTTTCTGGCCTGCTCGTAATTCTCCTTGCGAAGCTCGACCACGCCACGGGCATTCAGCACGTCAGCATCTTCCGGAACCATATCGAGATAGGTCAGAGCTACGTCGTTCTTATTCTCATCAAGTGCGAGCATGGCCAAGTTGTAATAAGCCGTCTGCGAAAGGAATCGCTGAGAGGCGTACCTATAATAGAATTTCTTCAAGCCCAAATCGTCCACGATGCCTGCCAAGTGCAACACCTCCGGCTCGGTCAGCAGTGACAGATGCTTGTCTGCCAATTCGAGGAGCTCCGCATCGGAATAGCCGGTGTGCTCGGCGTTTACCACGAATGTGGCACGACGAAGGCTTGGGAACACCTCGGTCTTCAACTCATCATAGATGAAGGAAAGGTTTTTCATTTCGGACTCCCTGACTGCCGGGTCGGAATACATAGAGAGGACTCTGAGTATCAAGTCTTTCTCCTCTATGTCGGAATTCTCGAGGGCCTCCTTGAAGCCTTCCCAGTCCTGTCCCATACTGCGCACGTCCATAGCGTCGGCCTTCATACCTCCCGAAAGGTTATTCCAAGCGCCCACTGCCGCGTCGGCACGCTTTTCAGAAAGCTCCGCGTTATACTTCTGGCCACCTTCCGGAGAAGCATAAGCCACGATCTCGGTACCTGTCACCTTATAGCGTTCATCGCCCTTTATATCGGAAAGATATGACTTATATACAGATACGGCATTACGGTTCAACGCATTGTTCTTCACCGTCGAAGAATTCACGTCGAAGAGGATGCTGGTCTCGGTGCTATGATGCGTAACCCTTTCGAATCCGTCAGGCTTGTACTCATATTCGCCGCTCACCTGCACCAAGCGGTAGGTGGCATTACACCCGTCGGCCACCTTGATGGCAGGAAGCGATTCCTTCTTGTCCCCGTAGATCAGGGTAGGACGAAGTTCGAGATGACACTGCTCCATTCCGGGCTGGAAATCGAAGGAGAAACTCTCGCGATGAGATATGCCTCTCACAGGGACCACTTTATAATTGGCCATTATCTTCTCTCCCTGGTAGATGAAAGGTTTTCCGGTACGCTGCTGATTCTGCCCGTACACGATCACAGGGGTCATTACCAGCATAGTTCTCTCGCCGAAATAGCCCTGAGGGAACTTCATAGTAACATCCGCCTCGATTTTTCCTCCCTTCACGACGAGCACTTCCGGGTCGGATTTTACGATGATTTCACTCAGTTCCCTTTTCATCTGAGACTGAGGAGTGGCGCAGCCTGCTATCAATAAGGACAATGCGCCGATAAATAATAGACTTCTTTTCATACAACACATAATTTACTACGTCTTCAGCCCACAAAGATATGATTTTTTTACTTAACTTTGTCGGATATGGACACTCAGGAACTACAACGGATTAAAAACCGATACGACATTATCGGTAACAATGCGGGACTGAACTACGCATTGGAGACGGCATTGGCAGTAGCGCCAAGCGATCTTGCAGTGCTCGTTACAGGCGAAAGCGGCGTAGGTAAGGACGCAATCGCCCGCATCATTCATGACAACTCTCGCAGAAAGACTGGCCCATATTTGGCCATAAACTGCGGTGCCATACCATCCGGAACGATAAATGCCGAACTTTTCGGACACGAGAAAGGCTCCTTCACCGGGGCGATAGCCACCCGTAAGGGCTACTTCGAGGAAGCCGACGGAGGCACCCTCTTCCTGGACGAGATAGGAGAACTCCCGAAAGACACTCAAGCCCTGCTGCTCAGAGTGTTACAAGACGGAGAATATATGAAGGTAGGCTCCTCCAAGATAGAAAAGACGGATGTGAGAGTGGTTTGCGCCACTAATGCTAACCTATCCCATCTGGTAGCCGAAGGCAAATTCCGCGAGGACCTTTACTACAGACTTAACGCGATACAGATAAAACTGCCGGCACTTCGCGAAAGAAAAGACGATATCTACCTGCTTTTCAGGAAATTCACTTCAGATTTCTCCCAGAAGAGCGGACTTTGCAAGATATCTCTCACGCACGAGGGAATAGCCGCGCTGCAAAATTACCGTTGGCCCGGAAACATCCGACAGCTGAAGAACTTCACCGAAGCCCTGACAGTGATGGAATCCGAACCCATCTCCTCTCGCACGGACCGCGTGGAACTCTCTGCCGGCGAGATAGAGGCACATCTGCCGCAAGAATTCGACAGCCTGCTACCTTCTATGCCAAGTGCCAATCCTGCCGCCTCCGGCGGACTTAGCGGCGATGAGATGCGCTCCATCGTAAAGGCGATTTTCGACCTCAAGCAGGAAGTGGACAGACTGAAGAGAATGGTGGAAAACCGTCCGGAGCAGATAGAATCCACGCCATCGGCACACCAGCCTTCGAAGATGATAGACGATGCAGACTGGCAGGAGAATACCAGCGTAGCCGACGTGGTCAGCACGCCTCGTTCCCTAAAGCAGAATAATGACGAACTCTACAGACAGGTCCTGGAGAAGAATGACGGAAAGGTGAAACCGGCCGCTGCCGAACTGGGAGTATCGGAAAGAACCATTTACCGCTGGCTCGACAAACAGAAGAAAAATGCTTAGAAAGAAGATAATACCACTACTTTGCGCGCTGCTTTGCGTTACGGCCTGCGGCATATATTCGTTTTCCGGAACATCCATTCAAGGAGACGTCAAGTCCATTACCATAAATTATTTCGACTATAAAGCGCTTAAGGTGAACCCTACTTTGAGCAACGACTTGACCGAAGCCCTTAGGAACCAGTTCCGAAAGATGACGAATCTCGAGCAGGTAGATATGGACGGAGACCTGGAAATCATAGGCGAAATCACGGGCTACGACGTAAGGGCCACAGCCATAACGGCAGGTGACGTGGCATCACAGAACCGTCTTACGGTGAATGTAAAGGTCTCATTTACTAACAGAAAGCATCCAGAAGACGACTTTACAGGAAAGAGTTTTTCCGCTTATTCCGATTTCGACGCCACGAACTCCCTGGACGCAGTAGAATCGACGTTGGTAGCCGAAATAATAGAAAAATTGGTGGACGACATCTTTAATGCGACTGTGGCACAATGGTAAAGAATAAGATAGACACGATGAGCCTGGGGTCACTAAATCTCGAAGAGCTTTCGGGAGTGGTGAGCATATATCCGTGGTTCGCCGGCGCCCGAGTGGAGCTCTGCCGAAGGATGGCCCAAATGGGCGGCGAGGAATCGTGGGGCGAAGACAAATACGCCCTGCAGGCTCTGTACGTGCCCTCCAGAAAGAAAATCTACGACATCATCAAGTCAGCTAAAAAGAAAACGGAGACTTCGGTGCCGCTGTCGAAACCTACCAAGAGTGCGAAACAGATATATGTAATAGGTGGCGACTACTTCAGTGCCGACCAATACGCCCAGGCACGAAGGGACGAGGATAACATCTTCGCTTCTTTCATAAGCAACGCCATAGAGAATAGCACCAAATCCACGGCTTCGACTTACGTGGAGAGCACGGATTCTACGGATTTCTGTACAGAAGAGCTGGCAAAGGTCTATCTGGAACAAGGTTATCCTGATAAAGCAAAACAGATTTATTCAAAACTAAGTTTGCGAATCCCAGAAAAAAGTATTTACTTTGCATCCCTTATTGAAAAAATAGATAAATAAATATGAACGCATTATTCACAACATTAGTCGTGCTTATCATCATAGCAAGCATCCTTCTTATATTGGTGGTGCTGCTTCAGAATGGTAAGGGTGACGGTATGGCCAGCAACTTTGTGGCTGGTAACCAGACATTTGGCGTACGCCAGACTGCTGACATCCTCGAAAAGATAACTTGGGGATTGGTATGTTTCATCGCTGTGGTTTCCATCATCGCATCATTCAGTACCAGTCCTAAATCTACAGAAGGTAACTTCACGGATAAGATTGAGAATGTAGTCGAACAGCCTGCATTCCCTACTGCACCTATTCAGCAGGAGTCCCCTAACGAATAAAATCGTTATTCCGCACAACATAGTGTGGCGACACTTATACGAACCGTCTTCTTCAAGGCGGTTCGTATCATTTTATGGCATTCGCTCAGGGTGGAGCCCGTCGTAAAGACGTCGTCGACTATCAAAATATGGTACATTTCTCCCTCTGATGTAAACTTCGGGTTTACACGAAATGTACCGGAAATGTTTACACCCCTCTGCGAGGTGTCCACTTTTACTTGACTCTTTGTAAACTTTTTCTTTACAAGAAAATGCGGCTCTACCCTTACGCCCAATTCCCTTCCCACCTCACGAGCTATCACCTCAGCTTGATTATAGCCTCGCTTATAATGTCTTAGGAAGTGAACGGGGACGGGAACTATCAAATCTACATCGGACAGCCAGGGTGTTTCCCGAATCTTTTCGGCTAACATTCGCGCGAAATACCTTCCACAGGCTCGATTTCCGTTATATTTGAGCGCCCATGGGATGTGCGAATAAGGAGATTCGCGGTTATAGCGAAACAGGGCAATGGCCCATTGGTATGGATAATACTCATCCGGAAGCTTTTCCTGTAGTCCTTCATTATAGAAGTCGGCCATCCTGTTATGCCGCATCAACTCGAAATGCGTATAAGGCAAATTCAACTTGCAGGAAAGGCATATATGCTTTTCCTGCAGGTTGAGAGGTCTTCCGCACACCACGCAGACCCGTGGCATCACGATGTCTGCGGCTGCGCGTATATATTTAGTAAGACATTCCTCCACAACAGTGGATAACTTGGCCAGTCACATAAGAAGAGAGGTCACTGGCTAGGAATAGGGCGACATTGGCCACCTCCTCAGGAGTTCCGCATCTGCGAAGCGGGATGGTCTTGGCCCATTCCTTACGAAGTTCTTCAGGAAGCGATGAGGTCATGTCAGTGTCGATGAAGCCCGGCGCGATGCAGTTACAACGCACATTTCTGCTACCCATCTCCTTAGCTACGGATGTGCTGAGGGCGATGATTCCGGCTTTCGACGCGGCGTAATTGGCCTGACCGGCATTGCCGGCGATTCCGACTACGGATGAAAGCGAGATGATGCTTCCGGCACGCTGACGAGCCATTAGAGGCACGACGGCGTGGGTAAAGTTGAATGCCGACTTGAGGTTTCCGTTCAGGACTTCGTCCCACTGCTGCTCCGTCATTCGCATAAGGAGCGTGTCGCGGGTAATTCCAGCGTTGTTTACGAGGATGTCTATTCTCGAGAAATCTTCAATTACTTGTTTTACAAGTTCGTGAGCCGATTCGAAGGAGGATGCGTCGGATGCGTAGGCTTTGACGCGGTGGCCGAATTGGCCTAACTCCTGCTCCGTCTGCTCGGCAGCGGCTTTGTTAGAGAGGTATGTAAACACTACATCGGCGCCTTCCGAGGCGAATTTAAGCGCTATGGCCTTTCCGATTCCTCTCGACCCTCCGGTAACGAGGGCTACCTTTCCATCTAATAGTCCCATAATTATCTGTCGTTCATAGAATTTTCTACATCTTCCGGAGCGATAGGCAGACGCCCGCCGCCTAACCTTCTGGCTCCTTCTTCAGTTACCAAGACATCGTCTTCGAGGCGAATCCCTCCGAAATCGTAGTAGTCCTGCAACTTTTCGTAATCGATGATTCCCCGGCCAATTCCTTCCTTCTTCCACTTTTCGATGAGTGCCGGAATGAAGTAAATGCCCGGTTCGTCGGTAATGACATTGCCCGGCTTAAGGTGACGTGCCATTCGCAGGCTCCCCAGACCGAGCTGGGTGCTGCGCATCTGACCTTCGTCGTAACCCACCAAATCTTCGCCGTAATCTTCCATATCGTGCACGTCGAGACCCATATTGTGGCCCAATCCGTGCGGCAAGAAAAGACCGGCGTAGCCATTAGCCACCATCTCCACGGGATCACCGTGCACGAGGCCCAGTTCCTTAAGGCGCTTGAGCAAATGCTCGCACACTGCGATATGAATGTCCCTGTACGCTACCGTAGGTTTAATGAGGCTGAAGGCCAATTCGTTACATTCGTAGACCACCTGATAGATTTCCCTCTGGCGAGATGTGAATCGCCCGCCCGTAGGGTAGGTTCTGGTGAAATCCGACGCATAGTGCTCATTGCTTTCGAGTCCTGCATCTATCACGAGGAGTTTCCCCAGTTCTATCTTCTGCGAATGCGAGTGGCAGTGGAATACTTCGCCGTGCTGGGTCAGGATGGTAGAAAAGCTGACGCCCCATCCTTTCGAAAGGGAGAAGCCTTCCATCTCGCCCACTATGTCCTGCTCCACGACGCCTATCCCTATGGCATTACGCGCTATGGTGTGCATCTGCTGGCCCAGGATACAGGCCCTGTCGAGCAGTTCTATCTCTTCCGGCTCCTTTACCAATCGCATATCTATCAACGCTTTCACTAGCGGAAGAGATGCTGCCGGGCAGCCTGACTTGCCTACGGAATAACACTCCTGAGGCTTTATTCCGACCAGAGCCGCGAGCACTTCGGCGTTATAGGGTCTGGATGCAGGAACGAAATGTATCTTTCTTCCCGCCACGGCCTTAGCCAAATCCGCCATAGGCGCGGTCCTTTCTATTCCGCTAAGCGCTGCATAATCGGCTACGGATGGTGTCGGGCCATTCCAGATTATGTCATCTATGTCGCAATCGTCTCCGAACAGAGTGGTCTGTCCGTTTTCGAGATCCATAATAGCGGCGAAGCCCGGCTCGTCTATGCCGAAGAGGTATAGCCAAGTGCTGTCCTGTCTCCACTTGTAACAATTATCCCTGTACTGTGCGGCGGAATCGACATTTCCTATGAAAAGTGCGACTCCACTCTCGCCGGTGAGCCTTCTAAAGAGGTCAGAGCGGCGTCTGATATAAGTTTCCTTTACGAACATAAGGCAAAGTTATGCAAAATATAGTAACTTTGCATCCCTAAAAATAATGAAAATAGAATTATCCGGTCACTACTCTTGTAAAAGACTGTTGATTTCTTCTCTGCCAAGTATGGCGATGATGATTATCGGCAGCCTTTATAGCATCGTGGACGGACTCTTCGTCTCGAACTATGTGGGGCTCACCCCATTTGCCGGACTCAACATCGCTTGGCCGGCGATTATGGTCGTGGGGGCTCTCGGACTTATGGTAGGGACCGGAGGAAGCGCACTGATTTCCATCCTGCTTGGCCAGAAAAACTTGAAGAAGGCCTGCGAGACCTTCACTACGCTGGTCGCATTCACTATCCTGATGGCCGTGGCGCTGGGCATACCTATGTACATCCTGATGCCGAAAATCGTGGTGATGCTAGGTGCCGAGGGCGAGGAATTGATTCGAAATGCAGCGCTCTACGGGCGTTTCTACGCCGTGGGTATGCCGGCATTTATGCTTCAAATGGCATTTCAGCCGTTCTTTATGGCTGCGGAGAAACCGGAACTGGGCACGAAGCTGTCGATCGCGTGCGGATTGGCCAATATGATCCTCGACGCGGTGTTCATCGTGGTTCTGGGCTGGGGTCTGGCAGGAGCTGCTGCGGCATCCATAATCGCCTGCTGCATAGGAGGCTTCTACCCGCTATGGTATTTCCGGCACCGTCGCAGTGAGGGCCAATTGAGACTCACGCGCATAAAGTTCGAAAAGCGCGCCATCGTAAATACCTGCACGAACGGAAGCTCGGAATACATAGGAAACATCGCATTTTCACTGGTGAGTATGTGCTATATGCACCAGTTGATGAAGTTCTACGGGGAGCCGGGCGTGGCGGCGTATTCGGTCATAATGTACATAGGCTACATTTTCGCGGCGATTTATATAGGGTATAACCTTACGGTGGCGCCTGTGGTGGGCTATAATTACGGTGCCGGAGACACGAAGGAGCTACATAGCCTGCTCACGAAAAGCATGGCGATAGTGTTCGGTTTAGGCATGGCGATGACTGCGATAGCGCAAGTGGCGGCCAGGCCCGCGGCCCTTCTCTTCGTGGGATACGACGCTGACATAGTGGCACTTACCACTCGTGCAGAAAAGATATATATGATGAGTTTCCTCATCTGCGGACTGAATATGTTCACGTCGGCGTGGTTTACCGGTCTGGGAAATGGACTTATCTCGGCCGCCTCTGCTTTCACCCGCTCGCTGGTTTTCGAGCTGGGCTGCGTATTCCTGCTCCCCGTCATCTTCGGCGCGGAAGGCATCTGGTATTCGGTCATCATCGCCGAGGTGCTTTCGCTCGCCCTCTGCATCTTCCTCCTGAAAAGATTCCAAAAACATTACGGATATTAAAAAATGAAAATCTTCTTATCTTTGCAGCAAAATGAGAGATTTTCTGGAAATATACCGCGCGTTTTACGGAAAAGTGTTCACTTTCGTACTTTCTTTAGTGAGATCGAAGGCGAATACGCAGGATATTACCCAAAACATCTTTATGAAACTATGGAAAAACAGGAAGAATCTGGAACATATAAAGTCTATGGACGACTACCTTTTCATTCTTTCGAAGAACGCTTGTATGGACTACTTCAGGAAGGCATCGCGTAAAAAGGAAATCTCCACGGACGTGTTCGACGAGTTTCTTCTCTCCAGAATAGTTTCCTCACCGGAAAAACGAATCGATGCACTTTCCGACATAGAAGAATTGAGACACGTCATAGACTCTCTTCCGTCGAAAAGACGCGACATCTTTATAATGAGTCGCTTTGATGGACTTTCTAATGACGAAATCGCCTCAACATTAGGCGTTTCTAAGAAAACCGTGGAAAACCAGATATCGCTCGCCACGAAAAAAATAAAAATTTCCAGTTAAAGGTCGGGGGTTTTTTCCGTCAGTTTCGTCTTTAAGGAAGAACTGAAACTGATAGATATGTCTGAACTAAAAGATTATTGGGATAAAATAGATTCCTCTTCGGTGGATAGCGCTTCCATTGAAGAAGGCGTTCAAGATGTCGTAGGACGCATTAGAAAGCAGAGGACCATAAAAAGAAGCATTCTGGCTACGGTCAGCGCACTGCCGATATTTGCCATCTGCCTGTTCCTTTTCCGCCCGTCGGATACCCCGGCCCAGACGCTCCAGTGCTATTCACCTTATGGCCAGCGCCAGACGCTTACCTTAGCAGATGGTTCGACCGTAACCTTGAACTCCGGCTCCACGCTTGTCTATTCCGACAACTACACTAAAGGCACCCGCGAAGTCGTCTTGATAGGTGAGGCGAAATTCGAGGTGGCTAAAAACCCGAAGCAGCCGTTCGTGGTAAAGACTAAGGACTTCGACGTGCAGGTTTTAGGCACCGTCTTCGATGTCAACGCATATCCGGAAAACGAGACGGCATCGGTGACATTGGCCAGCGGCTCCGTAAAGATTCTCCGCGACGAGGAAGAGCTTCTGCTCACTCCCGGCCAGATGGCGTCTTTAGATAAAGACAACACTTTCCACGTAAAGGAAGTGGACACCACGAAGGAACTGCTGTGGATAACTGGCGGATTTGCCTTCAGACAGGCATCCATAACCGACATCTGCTCCTACATAGAGCGCACCTACGGAATGAGCGTACAGTGTAACACCTTACTTCCTAAGTATAAGGAAACCAGCATAACGGCTCGTAGAGACAGCGAACTTCCTCTCGACGAGTTCCTATCACTGTGCTCAAACCTTATCCCGGGCATGAAATATCACATAGAAAACAACATCATAACATTTAATTAAAAACTAATGAGACGCAAATTACTTCTCTCTTTGGGATTTCTCTTCGCCTTCGTGGCCTTGCACGCGCAAGACATCACGATGACAGGGGAAAAGATGACACTTCGCGACGCTTTCGAACTAATCGAAAGGCAAAGCGGGAAACACATCGCCTATAACGAAGGTGTTTTGAATGTGTCTGCGAAAATAACCACTCCCGACAAGACCCTCTCCTTAGAAAATGCATTGAACGAGATTCTAAGGCAAGTCGATGCCGGATTTACTATCGACAATGACCTGATAGTCATCAAAAAGAATGAAAAGAAAAAGGTTTACACCTATACGGGCCAAGTCCTCGACGAGCAGGCGATGCCCGTTCCGAGAGTCTACGTCTATCTGGAGAACACTACCTACGGAACCGTTACCGACGACAATGGTAACTTCCAAATAGAAGCAGCCAGAGGAACCGGTCTCAAGTTCACCTCTCTCGGATTCAAGGAGAAAACCGTCAAGCTTGGCACACAGGCCGACCTAACAGTGACGCTCGAGGCCGACAATATGTTCTTGAACGACGCAGTAGTCATCGGCTATGGTTCCATCAAAAGGAAAGACCTCACCACCGCCGTATCTGTAGTCTCTACAAAAGACCTCAACACCCGCCCGGTAATCTCCGCAGGTACCGCACTTCAGGGAAAGGCTGCCGGCGTTCAGGTGATTCAGCCTTCCGGAATGCCTGGTTCAGCCATCTCCATAAGAGTACGTGGAGCCACCTCCGTACAGGCTTCGAACGAGCCGCTATATGTAGTGGACGGAATCCCTACGGACGACATATCTAACATAGCAGCCGACGACATAGCCTCCCTTCAAGTCCTTAAAGACGCTTCATCTTCAGCCATTTATGGTGCAAGAGCAGCTAATGGCGTAGTCCTCATCACCACTAAAAGAGGGGATGCAGGGAAAGTGGAGCTGAAGTTCAACACCTTCCTCGGCTTTTCAAAATTAGGACGCAAAATCGACGCTCTGAACACCGAAGAATATAAGGAATTGATGAAGGAATTGGCATCGAAGACCGTCACCGTTCCTACCATTCCCGACGAAGAAACCCGTTACACGGACTGGACCGACGTGCTTTTCGGCACCGGCGTAAACCAAAACTACCAGCTGTCCATCTCGAATGGTAACGACAAACTCCGCTACCACGTGTCGGCGGGTCACACTTCTGACAAGGGTATAGTTAACAAGGCCTATTTCCAGCGCACGAATTTCAGGGCCAATGTCGACAGTGATATGTTCAAATGGCTTACCACGAGCTTCAGCGTAGACTACTCCCACAACCAGGGACGCTCCGTTTACGAGAGCCGCAGCTCACTTCGCGCCGGTTCCATTCTCTCCGCCATCAACACGCCTCCGTTTATGCAGATATGGAGTCCGACGGACCCGACCATCTACGACGAAGACGCATACGGTTCGCGCATTCTCAACCCTATGGCTGCCAATGCCGCTGATATGACCTATCAGAGCGACCGCCTCCAGGGCGCACTTTCATTAGATTTCAAGCCATTCGAAGGCCTCCACTATAAAATCACCTACTCGATGGACTTGAACGATTCGCGAGACGACTACTACCTCGACCCGCACAGCACCTCGGACGGACGCTCTACAAAGGGACGCGTCTCCGAATCCGTATCGAAAAACTCGGAATGGATGCTGGACAACATCGTCACCTACGACCATCAATTCGCCCAGAAGCACAACCTGTCGCTTTTAGCCGGATCGTCGCTGCAGCGCGCTCAGTGGAGAGGAAGCAGCATCGCCGGATACGACCTGCCGGAATCCTACCCTAACATCCACAGCGTTTCCGTGGCCAATCAGCTCGACGAAGACGCCATCTGGGGCTCATCATCGGCGTGGGCATTGGCATCCTTCCTGGGACGTGCCAATTACAACTTCGACGACAGATACCTCATTTCGGCCAATGTTCGCTTCGACGGCTCATCAAGATTTGCACCCGGACACAGATGGGGCTGCTTCCCATCCGTCTCTGCCGCTTGGAGAATATCCAACGAAGGCTTTATGGAGCAGAGCCGCGACGTAGTGGACGACTTGAAAATCAGGGCAGGCTATGGTCTCACCGGTAATCAGGGAGGAATTGGCAATTATGCCTACCTAGCCTCTATGAAAGGGCACAAGGTTCCTCCTACCGCGGATAATTCTTATCCTGGACTCGCCATAACCCCGAATTCGGCATCAAACCCTGAGCTTACTTGGGAAAAGACCACTCAATATAACATAGGTCTCGACCTCTCGCTCTTCGACTCGCGCATTATGTTCACCACTGACTGGTACTATAAGAAAACCGACGATTTGCTTCTTACGGTATCGCTTCCGGACAATGTAAACCTTCCGGGAGGAATTACTCGAAACGACGGTCAGATGGAGAACAAGGGAGCGGAGTTCGTACTTTCCACCCAGAACCTCACGGGAGATTTCAAATGGAATACCGATTTCAACCTCTCTTTCAACAAGAACAAACTACTTAAGCTCGGACTTAACAAAGTATATCACTATGCCGAAATGTATACCACCGGAGAATCTGCGATAATCCTGAAGGAAGGCCTGCCACTAGGCTCCTTCTATGGATATAAATCTTTAGGAGTCAATGTAGACACCGGAGACATCGACTACGAGGACATCTCGAAGAATGGTTCCATAGGTCCCGAAGACAGGACGATCATAGGATGCGCCCAGCCTAAGTTCATCTATGGCATCACTAACGACTTCTCTTGGAAAGGTCTGACTCTCAGTATCTTCTTCCAGGGAAGCTATGGTAATGAGATTTTCAACGCCTCCAGGATAGACACCGAAGGTATGGTAGATTTCAAGAACCAGTCAAAGACCGTCCTGAACAGATGGAAGCGCCCAGGTATGATAACTGACGTTCCACGAAGCGGAAATGTGGAAAACATCCACAACTCTTCCCGTTTCGTAGAAGACGGCTCTTACCTCAGGCTCAAGACCTTGACACTGTCGTACAATCTACCGGCAAGCCTTCTTAGAAAAACGGCACTTTCAGGACTTCAGGTATTCGTTACAGGACAGAACTTGCTGACATTTACTAATTATACAGGATATGACCCTGAAGTAAACGCCTACGGAGCCAGCTCCGTAGCCTTAGGTGTAGACTATGGCACATATCCTCAGTCTAAGACAGTTATCGCTGGAATTAATATAAGTTTCTAATTATGAAAAAGATAATATACTTAATGTGTTTAGGCAGTCTGGTGGCTTGCGAGAAATTTCTGGACGAAAAGCCACAGTCTGACCTCACAAAGGAAAATACACAGACCCAGGAGCAGGTTTCGGCCTATAGCTCCGTTTCCGACGCCAAATCGGAGCTCAATGGTGTCTATGCCCTTTTCAAGGCGGACATCTACGAAGGAAACGCCTTCTATATAGGAGACTGTATGTCGGACAACTGCTATATCGGTGGAGACGGCGTGTCGGAAGAGCAACTCGATAACCTGACCGTTTCTGCGACGAACAGCGTAATCGCCACTTCGTGGTCACAATTCTATGCCATCGTCGGCTCGGCCACTAACGTAATCGAAAACGTCAAGTTGATGGATTCGTCGCTCATAGACGACGCCACCCGCGCTCAAATCATCGCCGATGCCAAGTTCGCCAGGGCTTGGGTACTTTTCGACATCGTAAAATACTGGGGCGATGCTCCTTTGACCTTGCAACTCATCCCTTCCATCACCGTAGACAACATCGACAAGTGGTATCCTATTATGTACCCATTCCGAACCAGTGAGGAAGAAATCTATGCTCAGATTATCTCTGATTTGGATGAGAATACCATAAAGAACCTCCCGAGCAAGAGCTCAGGCGCATTCTGCGGAACACAGGGCGCAGCCTATGGCCTTCTCGCAAAGGTCTACGCCACTATGGGTAAAAAGAGCGAGCGCGACTACTCGAAGGTAGTCGATATGTGCGACAATGTCATCAAGCAGGGCTACAGATTGGTTCCGGACTTCGAATCGCTCTGGACGGTAGACGGCAAATTCTCCTCTGAAAGCATCTTCGAAATGTACTTCTCAGATGCTGCAGAGCAGCACAACTGGGCTTATTGGGTGCTCTTGACCGACGTTTCGGGAGACGTAGTGGTATCGTGGAGAAGGTATTGCACTCCTACACAGGACCTCGTAGCCAAGTTCGACAAGGAAAAGGACGTTCGTTACAAATCGTCCATTTACTGGACGGCCGTTCCTTACGATACATATTGGCCGGCAAAGAATTACCCATTGGCATATAAGATTCGTCAGAAGGAAAGCGATATCATCCTGCTGCGTCTCGCAGACATTCTGCTGCTTAAGGCAGAGGCACTGGTCGAGCTGAACAGGCCGAAAGATGCGCTGATGATCGTGAATGACATTAGAAATCGCGCAGGCCTGGGCGGTCTGTCACTGTCGCTGAGCGTGGCAGAAGCCAGATTGGCAGTGGAAAACGAAAGACAGCTCGAGCTTTTGTTCGAAGGTCAGAGATGGTGGGATTTGATTAGAAACGAAAGGATGGAAGAGGTGATGAAGCTCGCACACGACAAAAATGGGAACCTGCGATTCAGTGAGATTCCTTCTTGGCGCGCGAAACTTCCTATCCCTCAGGCTCAAATAGACATTAACGAAAGATTGACACAAAATATTGGTTATTAATAATCTCATAATTATGAAACATTATCCATTGATTCTATCAGCATTGTCACTTGTACTGATAGCTTCTTGCCAAGAAAAAGAACCTGCTGTATCAGAAGGCGCCTTGGAATTAAGTGACGTAACGGTTCCGGAGAGCATCAAGGTACCGGGAGAATTGAAATTCAGCGCTGTAGTAAGCGACGACGCAGTAGACCTCTCGACCCTCGAAGTGGCCGCATCCCTTGAAGACGGGACACAGATAGCTAAAAAGTCCATCCGCACGCCAGGAAAAGAGGCTAAGGTGGAGGACGCCCTTAACATACCGTTCGCGGCATCCATGGCCGAAGGCTCTGAATTGATAGTGTCTTTCGAAGCCATCAACGTAAACGGCAAAAAGGAAAGCCTCATCAAAAAGACAGCCATCTCCAGGCCTGTTCTCCCGGAGACTCTTTATATGAAAGTGGGAGACAATATTATGGAGATGAAGCAGTCGCTGGAAAATGCCCACCTTTACGAAACAGATGAAGGAGAATACGAGAGCATCGCCACGGCTGTATTCGCCACGGCTGAAGACTTCTCTGCCGCAGAGTTTATCTGGGGAACCTCCACAGAGGACAACAAAGCGCAGATTTGCTCATTCTCCGATGCTTCAGGAGTAGCCATCTCATATCCTTCGGTGCTTGTTAAAAAGTACACGTTCAATACCCTGACATTCGAAGTGGGTGTAATCGGCGATGTACTCGAAGTAGCCGTGAACGGAACCAAGCTCGCTCCTAATTCGGGCATTCTCTATGCCTCTGTCGAATTCAAGCAGGGAGCGGAAGTCACAATCAGCGGAGTAGAAGACGTGGAAAACGCCTATAACCGCGACTTCTTCGGAAAAGACGGTGACAAGTTCACCTTCCTTCGCGAATCCGGTGCTTACGACGTATATTACTCTCCTAAATACAATTATTTCTGGGTAAACAAGATGACCGCCGTGGCTCCGGAATGTTTGTGGATTATCGGACACGGATTCACTTGCGCACCTGTCTGGCATCCGGACTTCGGATTCGGCGGATGGACTAAGGACAATCCTCTTACTATGGGATACGCTCCGAGAATCGCCGAGAACAAATATCAGTGCTCTATGTACTTGAGTGCAGCTCACGAGTGGGGCTCCTTCGAGTTCGAGGTTTACTCTGACCTTAACGACAGTAAGGAACTGGGATTCGCAGGAAAGAGTCTTTCAGGATTCACTAAAGGCGTAAGCCTTAGCGGAGCAAAGGACGGCAAGCCGGGACTTACCAGTTCATCAGGATTCCAAGCCGGATACTATGTAATCACATTCGACAACGCCACAGGCGACATCAACTTGAATCGCATCACGGCGTGGGAAGACAGCGGCAAGTCAGGAATTCTCATCAAGGGTGTAGAACTCGACGTAGATAAGGAAGCCGGCTACGATTTCGCCGACATTACCTTCAATAACGGCGAAGAGGTGTCTTTCTCCGGAATAGAAGCATCAGAAATGAACCGCGACTTCTTCGAGATAAAAGACGGTAAGGCTAAGTTCGTAGGCGTAAGTAGTACATACAAAGTACAGTATTTCCCTGCATATAACTATGTATGGCTATCGAATAAGGATATGACATTCCCTGACTGCATCTACATCCTAGGAAGCGGCAAATGGGCAGCGCCAGTTTACGATGACGACAACACCCCGCTCTGGGGAGACGTAGCCTATAATCGTGACGCCCCTTATTTCGTGGTGGCTCCGAAGATAGCTGAAAACACCTACAAGGCCACGATGAGTATGTCTACATCGAACAAAGACTGGCGAGTTCTCCTCGAGTTCTATAGCGACGTAAACTGGGGACAGGATGGCGTCAAGCCAGTGAAAATCACCGGCAGCGCAGCGTCACGCTTCACTCTTAACGAAGAGAAGGGCTGGCTTTGCGGCGTGGATGAGAAAGAAGACCCATTCGTAAAAGGCAATTATCAACTCATAATAACATCTTCTGCTGATGGTCTTTCGTTAGACATCACAAAGATTGATTAACTTTGTCATTATGAATAACCCGACTAAAATGATACTTTCAGTTCTAATGTGCCTGCTTATGTCTTGCACAAAACCAAACTCGCCCGACGAGAGCGATTTTCCTCAACTTGACGGAATATTCGCATACACGGCCATTTCAGAGTCGGGTTATTCCGATTTGTATGTAAAAAACCAGGTGAGCACCATTAACTTGAGTGCCACCTGGAAAATCAGCTTCCCCGGATATCCTACCTTTTCAAAGGACGGCAAGACGCTGTTCTTCCACGGAAAAGAAAATGGCAGATGGGGCATATACTCCTACGACATTCAAAGCGGAGAGGTTCCTTCCTGCCTTACGGCAGAAATAAAAGTCGATTGTACGCAGCCATACTGCGAAAACGATCAGCTAGTATTCAACAAGGGCGGACAAGTGTCTTCGTTCGACCTTAGCACAGGAAAGGTCAGCGCCCTGACTTTCGGCAAATCCACCCAATCGCCTACGCTTAGCCCAGACGAGAAGGTCATAACATATATAGATATCTCCGATGGGGCCAATTCCATCGTAAAGTTGAACGCCGCATCGCTTTCTTCAAGTAGCACCGAGATGAAAGGTTGCTCACGTCCGCTAATAACTAACGACGGTGTAATTATTTACGAAAAGATAGGGAAGGGCATCGGCGTGGATAATTCTCTGGTTTTTCCGGCAGGTACTTATCCTACTCCTGTCAGCGACGAATTCATAATTTTCTACGACGGCACATCCCTTCGCTTGGGGAACCTGTCTTCCGGAAAGGACAAGACAGTTTTCGAAGGCTCTTTCTCACAATGCACCTATAGACAGGCGCAAGTTAACATAGCCGAACCGGAAAATGGCGGAAAGGAGCCATCTACGGGCGACATAATAGACTCTGACACCAAAAGACCTACACTTGGAGGCAAGATGGTCTACCATAACTATACCTCGTACGACGCGATGGATTCCCGTATGTACATCTACGACTTCGCTCTGGACGAAATTACGGAAATCAGCAGAGGATGGACAGTGGTAAATCACCCTATGAACGGGCACTTCTCTCCTGATGGCAAATACATAACACTTATGGGAATAGGCGCCAAGACCGGCTCCTGGGACATATTCCTGTATGAATTGGGCTCTTCTTCTCAGCCGGTAAACCTCACCCCGGAAGGGGCATATAGAGACGAAGACCCTAAATTCTCCTACGATGGCACCAAAATATGCTTCAAACGTAACGACCATCTGGCAGAAATCGACGTTCAGACTATGAAAATCACCATTTTAAGTAACAACGACAGCTCCGTCGACCCATACAGTATGCCGTACTATACGATAGACGACGAGAAACTTCTATTCGGTGGCGGGCACAACCCTGATTCCTACATAGCTCTGTGGGACATAAAGGCACGTACCGTTACCAAACTCTATGACAAGCCGGGAACGGTCGAATACTATCCCATCACCATAGATAAGGAATCTTTCTACTACACCCAGCACGTGTCTCCTACCGACAACCACGACCAGCTCTATAAGGGATTTTTCGACGGGCGCACATCCATCTACCTGGCATTCAACAAGAAAAACGCCGACTATTCCGACGCTTGTCCTGTAGGCAATGAGTGGCTGATTCTCGTATCCACCCGCTCCGATTCGAAAGGCGGATACGACTTGTACATAGCTAATGAAACCAGCGGAGCCATTTATCCGCTTTCAGATTATAATTCATCCATAAACACTTCTAAAAATGAACTTGGCCCGGATTACATCCCTGCTGCTCGTTAGTGCAGCCTTATTCGCATCTTGTAACACCCCTGAAATCACTTGGAGGGAAGGGGAAGCCGCCGACGGAAAAGCCACGCATACGATAGTGGTGAAAAATGCCCGCCGCCTTAGCGGAAATGATTGGCAGATATTCTGTTCGCAGATGCCGGTAGGGGCCAAGACCATCGAGGGGTCCGATGCCCATTTCGAGGAATTTCAGGCCAATCTTCACAGAATCACCCCGCTACCGTCAATCGGGCGCAGGGATTCATTAGTGATTCGCTACCAGAGCAGCCCGCTGAAAAGACATTCGTGGGCGCCGGAAGGATTCACCCTGAAAAAGGGCAACAAGGTGCGCGAACTTCGTACCCACTACGAATTTCTGCCGCTGGAACCCGACGGAGACAAATGGTGGGACTACAATCATTCGCTGTGCGTGAGTCCGGTGCCTTTCAACAGCATAATCCCTGCGATTAAGAACACACACTGCGATAACCCGCCTGTGGGCTGGTACAGGATTTCAGTCTCTGACGGACAGCCGGTTATCGAGGCCAATGACACCGACGGGCATTACTACGGAGAGATTACTCTGGAGCGACTTCGCGAGAACCTTCACGGTGCCGCACTTCCGGATATGGAGATAGAGGATTGGCCGGACTACGCCTATCGAGGGTTTATGCTGGATGTGGCCCGTAATTTTACAAGTAAGGAAAACTTGTTTAAGCTTATTGACCTGCTGGCTCGATACAAGGTCAACTACCTGCACCTTCACCTCGCGGATGACGAGGGCTGGAGGCTCGCCGTAGATGGGCTCGAGGAACTCACTTCTATCGGAGCGGTGCATTCACTGGACCCGAAGAAAGGCCTGCAGCCATCTTATGACGGAAATGCCGACCCTAAGTCTACGGCATTGTCCAACGGATTCTATACTAAGGAAGATTATATCGAGATATTGAAATACGCGTGGGACAGACGCATACGCGTAATTCCGGAATTCGACACTCCGGGTCACTGCCGTGCCGCCATCAAAGCTATGGCCGCTCGCGGAGAGGCTTCGCTTCTTCTTCAAGACCCTTCCGACGATTCCAAATACTACACGGCCCAAGGCTACACCGATAATGTTATGAGCGTGGAGATGGAAAGCGTCTACACCTTCGTGGAGAGAATCTTCGATTATCTTATAAGTGTCTATGAGCGCGCAGGAGTGCCTCTGGTGGCTATCCATATCGGAGGCGACGAGGTCCCGCGTGGGGCTTGGCAGGGAAAGGACCTGCACCAGCAGTATCTCAGGAGGGTGGCCGAATTGGCAGTGGAAAAGGGCGTGAAAATCGCAGGATGGCAGGAGTTGGCCGAGTGCTCCGATGAGGCTACGGCGGCAGTCATCCAGAAGGTGCTCTTCGTCACGCACGTGTGGAACACTATGGGCAAAGCCGGCGCCGAGCTGCCGTACAAACTGGCAGACAAGGGTTATCCGGTAGTGCTCTCGAATGTGGACTACACCTACGCCGACCAGGCATATTCATCTAATAAAGAAGAGATCGCGCATAGCTGGGCGCATTACGTAGACGACACCCGTGCGCTGACTATGCCACTTCGCGAGAATAAGAACGTCTGCGGCATTCAGGGCCAATTATTTACCGAGACCATTCGTAGTTTCGACGACGTGTGCTACGACATCTTCCCGAAGATGCTGGGCGTATTCGAAAGGGCTTGGAATGCGGAAAACGACAGAGACTGCTCTCAGTTCTACAGTACCATAGTCTATAACGAGATGCCTTACTGGAATTTGCTAGGCATACGCTATCATATCCCGCAGCCGGGGCTCAAGGTGGAAAACGGTAACGTGTCCACTTATTCGCTTCTTCCGGCGGCAGAGGTGACTGTGACTAAGGATGGTGATAGGATTTACGCCCGCACCCGCTACGGCTCACAAGAGAGCGTCCGCACTACGGCACCGCTCTAAAGTATCGACATAAAAGGCCTACCGACACGCATCGGAAAAGCGCTGCATGATTACGCATTTTTTCAAGAAAATCAATAATTTCATTTATTATTTGTAACTTCGCGGCAGTTAGATGTATTATTTATGATCATTACTATAGCAAGGCAATGCGGATGCGGTGCCCTGGAAGTAGGGAAAATCCTCTCACAGAACTATGACATACCGCTTTACACGCGAAATTCACTTCAGGAAGCGGCAATATCCAAAGGTATGCTTCCCAAGATGGAAGATTTCTTCGAAGAAAGGCCGGTAGACGAACTAATGTCCGCCATTACATTCTCGTTTGAGCGGGATGATGTGCAGGAGAAATTCTGCAGAACCTTCAGAGAACTGATTGGAGAAAAAGACTGTATCGTCATAGGACGCTGCGGCAACTTCATATTCAGGAACAGAGCTGACCTCGTGTCGGTATTCCTGCACGGAGATCCACAGGATAGAGTCTGCCATATAATGACAAACGAAGGGCTCTCCCGCGAAGAAGCCGAAAACTTCATCCACAGCACTGACGAGAAACGCATCTCATACCACAAATTCTACACAGGTCTAACATGGGGCAATGCTCCAGACTACGACATAGCCCTGGATGTATGCAGACTTGGTGCACAGAAGACCGCCTCACTGATAGAAGAATACTGCAAAGCAGCCATAGAATGAAATACGTAATCCAATTTTTGATTATAGCGGCATTCTCATTTGCAGGAGAATTGCTCCACCATTTTATCCCGCTTCCAATCCCTGCAAGCATCTATGGGATTGTACTGCTGTTTACCGCGCTGGAATTGAAAGTGGTTAAAGTACGCGATATACGCGAAACGAGCGCATTTCTGATAGCCGTGATGCCGATAATGTTCATTCCTGCCGCGGTAGGACTTATGGACTCCTGGGGCGCGATCAAATCTTCAATCCTTGAGTACGCGATCATCACCGTCATAAGCACCTTTGTCGTGATGGGAGTTGCAGGAGCAGTCACACAAACCGTCATAAAACGAGGCCACAAAAATGCAGACAACTGAAATTTTCGAATCCTCCGTATTCTTCGGGGTCTTCATAAGCCTGGCGTCCTATACTTTCGGTGTATGGCTCAAAAAACGCACAGGATGGGCACTCGCCAATCCCCTGCTGGTCGCAATTGTACTTGTCGTCGCTACGCTTTCACTGCTTGGAATCAGCTATGAGAGCTATGCTAAGGGCGCAGGCATCATAAACTACCTTCTTACTCCCGCAACAATCTGTCTTGCAGTCCCCCTGTATCAGCAGGTAGAGCTACTGAAGAAAAATCTGAAGGCCGTCCTCTGCGGCATCTGCGCCGGCGTGCTTTCAAGCCTTGTCTGCATCCTGCTGCTCGCATTGCTGTTTCACTTTGACCACGCATCATATGTGACATTTCTGCCCAAATCCATCACCACAGCGATTGGCCTCGGCGTATCCGAAGAGCTCGGCGGCTATGTCAGCGTATCGGTAGTCTCGATCATCATCACAGGCGTGCTTGGCAATATCTTCGCAGAGAAATTTCTCAAACTCATACGCATCAGCGAGCCCATAGCCATAGGCATAGCCATAGGCACATCATCCCACGCCGTCGGCACGGCGAAAGCTATGGAGATGGGAGCAGTCGAAGGAGCGATGAGCAGCTTGTCCATAGTCGTAAGCGGCATACTCACGGTAGCCGGGGCATCTATTTTCGCGCTGTTCTTATAGAATTCGCAAGAATTCTGTATTTTTACCCCGTATGTTAAAGATATACTTTGCAGGCTCCATTCGCGGAGGCAGAGCCGATGCGGATTTGCACAAAAAGATAATCGGATTCCTCCAGAAGGATAATATCGTGCTTATAGAACACGTCGGGGACTTGTCCAAGAGCAAAACTGAGCACAGCGATGCAGCCATCTACAACCAGGACCCCGCCTGGCTGAAGGCCCCCGCTCGCTACGGCTCACAAGAGAGCGTCCGCACCAGTATTATTCAATAATACCACGGCCCAGACTTCGCATCCTTCGGAGCGACCGACGAAGCCGAGACGCTCGGTGGTGGTAGCTTTCACGCTCACTGCGCCTACCTCCACACCCAGTGCGTCCGCCAGTGTCGTGCGCATCTGTAGGATATGCGGGGCCAATTTCGGAGCCTGAAGTGCGATGGTCACGTCGCAATTGGCAATCGACCAGCCCATCTCGCGCACCCTGCGATACACTTCCTTAAGCAGCAGGATGCTGGAAATCCCCTTATAGGCAGGGTCGTTGTCCGGGAAGAGATGCCCGATGTCGCCCAGTGCCAGCGCACCGAGCAGGGCATCGCACAGTGCGTGAATCGCCACATCGCCATCGGAGTGCGCCACGAATCCCCTTTCAGAAGGAATCTGCACCCCACACAAATACATCGGAAGCCCATCGGCTATCCTGTGAACATCATATCCCTGGCCAATTCGAAATTTTGTCATATCCTTTCTTTTTTACAAAATTACACAATTTTCGAGTGTTATCAGGGCAACCGCATCAAAACGGCTAACAAAAAGGCGTGCGACTATAGTATTT
>OQVT01000376.1_pt1 | contig 23982 bp, 15 predicted proteins | sample 1691561 | NCBI WGS metagenome assembly OQVT01 (sample SAMN03418260, study PRJEB22391) | human gut metagenome | biome: human-gut; feature: organic feature; material: feces | host: Homo sapiens | place: Tanzania | collected 2013-01 | reverse complement strand
TTACACGGAAGTAAAGACTTTGCGCTGTCTGTTCAGCCGCCACTATCGCCTTTACGGGTGTTTCCGCGTCGTCTAAAAAATCTATTCTTAAAAACCTGAACCCCGTCTGACCGAAAGTCGCGTCTGACAGGCACGCGAGCGGAACGATAAAATCTCTTACGGCGTGGTCGTTGGTGGCGTTCTTTTCGCCTATTTCTGCAAGAGTTTCGCCGACCGATTCGCCGAAGCGGAGACGGACTTTTCTGCCGCCCGCAAAGCGGTAGGTCAAAATTCTCACTCCGCCCGAAATTTCCGCACCGAAGTCGAGAATTATCCCGCTTTTGCCTTTGAAAAGGGCGTATTCGGGTTCGTAAAGACCTATCTGTAAGGTCTTTTCGTTAAATAAAGTGTTTTCGCCTATAACTTCGCCGTCGCAGGCGATTATTTTTTTAGGATAAATGTAACGCATATCAGTCTCCTATTCCTACCACGTCGCTTACGGGCAGGGAGAACGCTATTCCGTAACCGGGCGTTTTAAGCCCTACTTTTTTGTAAAGGTTTTTGAGTATCTCGTCTTTCTGCTCGGTCTTAACGAGAATAAGCACGAGTTCCTTTTCGGGTTGGACGGTTATATTGAAGAGTTTTTCGGCTTCTGGGTTAGCCGTGCCGCGCGCGTGCAGGACCGTTCCGCCCTTTGCGCCGAATTCGCGCGCCGCGTCCATAACCGCGTCCGAAAACCCTGCGTTTACTATACAGAAAATCACTTCGTGTAAATACATTCTACTTCTCCTTATTGCTTAAAAACTGGTAAGTCGCCACGCCTATAAGCGACGTCATCGGCGTAACGAACGCAACGCCTTTGCCGCCGCGAATGGTCTTGAACTTCTCTTCGAGCCCTTCGAGCGCGGGTTTTATCATATCGGCGCGTATAACGCCCGTGATAACCGCCTTATCGTTGGACACCAGCCCGAGCGCGGAACGCGTCTCGTCCGACGCCGTACCCGAAGCCGAAAAGAGATATTCGGCGTTTATTTCGTATTCCTGTAAGAAGTCGGCGTAAAATTCCGACTTGTTTCTCGGCACTATCGCGAACAGCAGCGACAGTTTGTGCGGAGCGGATACGTCCTTTTGGAAAAGTCTGTTCTCGCCTTTTAACGCGGAAGATTTAATTCGTTCCATCAAAACCGTTCGTCCCCCTTAAAAGTATATGATTCTGTCGTCGTCCGCCGCGAGAATTTTCCGCATCGCTATCTTCGAGCGTACTTTGCGGGTTAAGACCGACCTAAAACCTAAAAGTTGTATGGTGATGAGCGGAGTCATCGCGACCATCGCGACTATTCCGAACGCGTTTTGCATAACCGCCGTCTCGCCGTGAATGGCGTTGCATACGCCTATCGCGAGCGGAAGAATGAAACTCGACGTGAGCGGACCGCTCGCGACGCCGCCGGAGTCGAACGCTATCGCCGTGTATACGGGCGGTACGAAAAACGCTAACCCAAGCGACAACAGATATCCCGGTACGAGATAATAAAGGATATTGAAGTTATAGTATATGCGTAGCATCGACAGCGCGACCGAAATGCCCACGCCGACCGATAACGCGATCATCATCGACAGTTTGCCTACCGCTTTGTCGGTTATCTCTTCTACCTGCTTGTTAAGTACCTGTACCGCAGGTTCGGCGAGAACGACCGTAAGCCCGATAACGAAACCGAGCAACGCCGTCGCCCAGTCGGGCAACGCCGCGAGAGCCGAATTCGAATAATACATACAGCCCATACGGCACGCCGCTCCCCGGAACGGTGTGCCGCATGTGTAAGCATTCGGGAATGGCATGTTCCGGAAACTGACGGGCCGCAAGCAAGGGCGGAGAACGATGATTCCGCAGTCAGAACGCTCTGGGCAAGCCGAATAATAACAGAAAAGAAAGAAGAAGGGTAAAACATATAGTATGAGCATCAGATTAAACAAAGCGATTAGTGAATTGAATATAGGACTTCAAACGGCAGTTGATTTCCTGAAAAAAAGAAGCGAACTGGGAGAGGCTCCTGAGGGTCCTAACTCCAAGCTCACCGACGGACAGTATAATGCTCTCGTAGAGGCATACAAGTCGGACAAGGAGGAGCGCACACAGGCAGAGAAGCTCTTGCAGAAGCGTCCTAAGGAGAAGAAACGCTCCGACAAGAAGGAGGGACGAAGCACAGAGCCAAGACCTCAGCAGAAGTACACACCATTAGGAAAGATAGACCTCGACAGTCTGGGCAAGAAGCCATCAGCGAAATCTGCTGCTTCTACTGCAAAGCCCGAAGAGAAAAAGGCAAATGCTGCTGCCGTCAGCAAGCCAGCCGAGGAGAAGCCAGTGGCACAGAAACCTGTGGAAACGGTTGCCAAAGAGCAGCCCAGTCAAGAACAGCCTAAGCCAGCCCAGCCTAAGCCGGAGCCAGTGGCTCCAAAGCCGGAAGTGAAGGCAGAACAGCCAGCAGCACAGCCTGCTGCAAAGAAGGAGCCTAAAGAGGCATCACCGGCAAATGCGGCACAGCCTGCTGCTGCCGACAACGACTCAAAGGTGTTCACGCTGAAGAGCGAGAAGAAACTCGCTCCCAAGGTTAACGTGTTGGGCAAGATCGACCTCGACTCTCTGAACCAGAGCACTCGTCCTAAGAAGAAAAGCAAGGAGGAGCGCCGCAAGGAGCGTGAGGAGAAGGCACAGCATGGCGGAGCAAACGCCAATGGCGAGCGCAAGAAGCGTCAGCGCATCGGCAAGGAGCGTGTAGACATCGCTGCAGCTGCCAAGCAGAACAACGCCCAGGGCGGACAGAAGAATGCCGGAGGTTCAAACAAGAAGAAGAACCGCAAGCGCGGCGGACAGAAGCCGGCTGAAGTAAGCGAGGAGGATGTAGCACGTCAGGTAAAGGAGACGCTCGCACGCCTCACCAGCAAGGGACAGAACAAGAAGGGAGCCAAATACCGCAAGGAGAAGCGCGATGCCGCCCAGGAACACCTCAAGGAGCAGCGCGCCGAGGAGAAGGCAGAGAGCAAGATACTGAAGCTTACGGAGTTCGTTACCGTCAGCGAACTTGCCAACATGATGAACGTCTCTGTAAACCAGGTCATCGGTACCTGTATGAGTGTCGGCATCATGGTGTCTATCAACCAGCGTCTCGATGCAGAGACCATCAACCTCGTTGCTGAGGAGTTCGGCTTCAAGACAGAATACGTTAGTGCCGAGGTTTCGGAGGCTATCAATGAGGAGCCGGACGATGAGAACGATCTGCTGCCACGCGCTCCTATCGTTACCGTGATGGGACACGTAGACCATGGTAAGACTTCTCTCCTCGACCATATCCGCAATACCAACGTCATCGCCGGTGAGGCAGGTGGTATCACCCAGCATATCGGTGCATATAACGTGACGTTGCAGAACGGCAGACATATCACATTCCTCGACACCCCAGGTCATGAGGCGTTCACCGCCATGCGTGCCCGTGGTGCCCAGGTCACCGATATCGCCATCATCATCATCGCTGCCGACGACAGCGTGATGCCTACCACACGTGAGGCAATCGCCCACGCACAGGCTGCCAACGTGCCGATGGTATTCGCCATCAACAAGATTGACAAGCCGGGTGCCAATGCCGACAAGATCAGGGAAGACCTCGCCAATATGAACCTCCTTGTAGAGGAGTGGGGCGGAAAGTACCAGTGCCAGGAGATTAGTGCCAAGAAGGGCATTGGCGTTGACGAACTTCTCGAGAAGGTGCTCCTTGAGGCCGACATGCTCGAACTGAAGGCTAATCCAAACCGCAAGGCTACGGGTAGCGTCATAGAGTCGTCGCTCGACAAGGGCCGCGGTTATGTCTCTACTGTTCTCGTGAGCAACGGAACGCTCCGTGTGGGCGACAACCTGATTGCCGGAACGAGCTACGGACGTATCAAGGCAATGTTCAACGAGCGTAACCAGCGTATCGAGGAGGCAAAGCCGGCAGAGCCTGCAATCATCCTGGGTCTCAACGGTGCTCCTACGGCAGGTGATGCCTTCCACGTTCTCGACACAGAGGTGGAGGCTCGCGAGATTGCCAACAAGCGTCTGCAGTTGCAGCGTGAGCAGGGATTGCGAACTCAGAAGCGTCTTACCCTCAGCGACATCAGCCATCGTATCGCACTCGGATCATTCAAGGAGCTCAACATCATCGTCAAGGGTGATACCGACGGTAGTATCGAGGCTCTCAGCGACTCGTTCATCAAGCTCTCTACAGAGAAGATCAAGGTCAACGTCATCTACAAGGCCGTGGGTCAGATTTCAGAGAGCGACGTTACTCTTGCCGACGCTTCGGATGCTCTCATCGTGGGCTTCCAGGTGCGTCCTTCGGCAGCGGCCCGCAAGCTCGCCGACCAGGAGGGTGTGGAGATCAACACCTATTCTGTCATCTACGATGCCATCGAGGATGTCACTTCCGCTATGGAGGGTATGCTCGACAAGGTTGTCAAGGAGGTTGTCTCCGGTCAGGTGGAAGTTCGTGAGGTATACAAGATCTCGAAGGTCGGAACGGTTGCCGGTGCTTTGGTCACCGAGGGCAAGGTTCACCGCACAGACAAGGCTCGTCTTATCCGCGACGGTATCGTTATCCATACTGGAGCTATCAACGCCCTCAAGCGTTTCAAGGATGATGTCAAGGAGGTGGGAGTCACCTTCGAGTGTGGTATCTCGCTCGTCAACTTCAACGATATCCAGGTGGGCGACGTCATCGAGACGTTCACAGAGATTGAGATTAAGCAGAAACTGTAATCCCTCTGACTACATACGGATTTATAATAAATGAAAATGCGCCGGCTGTCATTACGATAGCTGGCGCATTTTATATAAAAAGTTTTTTTAGATTCTATGGTATGCAATATTAATATAACCCAAATAGGTCATTAGAACTTGCTTGGATTATAGAACCACAATCCCCCAACGCAAAATAAAGGCGCATCCGGAACATTACCGGATGCGCCTTTTGGGGATATTGTGTTGTGTAGTCTGTCTTGTTAGTGGATGTTGTCCTCGATGAGGTTCTCTCCTGTCATGTCGGCAGGCTGCTCCAGACCCATGATGTGCAGGATAGAAGGAGCCACGTCGGCAAGACGGCCGTCCTTGACAGTAGCCGAATTGTTGTCTGTAACGTAGATGAACGGAACTGGGTTCAGAGAGTGAGCCGTGTTAGGAGTGCCGTCAGCGTTGATGGCATTGTCAGCATTGCCGTGGTCGGCGATGATGATAGCCTCGTAGTCGTTTGCCTTGGCAGCCTCGATAACGTCTTTCACGCAGTTGTCCACAGCATGAACAGCCTTTGCGATGGCATTGTAGACACCGGTGTGTCCCACCATGTCGCCGTTGGCGAAGTTCACCACGATGAAGTCATACTCCTGAGTGTTGATGGCACCCACCAGCTTGTCCTTCACCTCGTATGCGCTCATTTCAGGCTTCAGGTCGTATGTGGCAACCTTCGGCGAAGGCACGAGGATACGGTCCTCGCCCTCGAATGGAGTCTCGCGACCGCCGTTGAAGAAGAATGTCACGTGAGCGTATTTCTCAGTCTCGGCAGTGTGCAGCTGCTTCTTGCCCTGCTTGCTGAGATACTCACCGAGAGTGTCCTGCACGTTCTCTTTCGGGAAGAGGATATGAACGCCCTTGAACGAAGCGTCGTAAGGAGTCATGCAGTAATACTGCAGGTCCTTGATAGTATGCATTCCCTCCTCAGGCATATCCTGCTGTGTGAGCACCTGGGTCAGCTCCTTGGCGCGGTCGTTGCGGTAGTTGATGAATATCACCACGTCGCCCTCCTGTATCGTTCCGTCAACGTTGGCGTTTGAGATAGGCTTCACAAACTCGTCGGTCACGTCGGCAGCATAGCTCTCCTCCATAGCCTTCACCATGTCGGTAGCCTTTGTTCCCTTGCCCTCTACGAGCAGGTCGTAAGCCTCCTTCACACGGTTCCAGCGCTTGTCGCGGTCCATGGCATAGAAACGTCCCACGATGCTTGCAATGTGGGCGTCGTTCTTCTCGCAGTGGTCAGTCAGCTCCTTGATGAATCCCACACCGCTCTTAGGGTCGGTGTCGCGTCCGTCCATGAAGCAGTGTACGAAGGTGTTCTTCAGTCCGTACTCCTTTGAGATTTCAACGAATTTGAACAGGTGGTCGAGAGAAGAGTGCACACCTCCGGTGGAAGTCAGTCCCATGAGGTGAAGGCGCTTGCCTGTCTTCTGTGCGTAAGAGAATGCGTTCACCACCTCAGGGTTCTTCAGAATAGAACCGTCGGCGCAGGCGCGGTTGATTTTCACGAGGTCCTGATATACGATGCGGCCCGCTCCGATGTTGAGGTGACCCACCTCAGAGTTGCCCATCTGTCCGTCAGGCAGACCCACGTCCTCACCACAAGCCATGAGCTGTGAATGGGCGCTTACTGCCGTAAGATAATCGAGATAAGGAGTAGGAGTGTTGTTGATCACGTCTCCCTTTCCATGTTTGCCGATACCCCATCCGTCGAGTATCATCAATAAAGCTTTCTTTGCCATGATAATTTTTATGTGTTATATTAAATGGTTGACAGTTGATGAGTTTTACGGGTTGACCGGAAGGCTTGTCCCTGTCATCACCCCGTATAACGGGTATAACAGAATGCATGTCTTGTAGTCATCCCGTTTCTTTTGAGTGCAAAATTACAATATCTGTTTATATTATACAAGAAGAAAACTGCTAAATAGCTTTAACTGCCTAATGTCTTGACATATACCTATCCCCATTGTCAATCGTAGTTGGCAAAAGTCCTTGAAGGCTTGTCCTTTCTCTGTTTTGACTACTTCTCCTTGCACTGCTCCGGCTCCTGTTCTGTTCGCATCTTTCCTTCTTTCCGGTTCGTCAGTCCGTCCTTCTTTTCTTCTCCTTTCCTTCCATCTAAATCAGCTCAAAGTCAAATAATTAGTAAGAAAATCGCTGAAAAGTAGGAGAGTAATTAAAAAAGCAGTAAATTTGTACCCAAACATTACCTTTTTTTTAGTATGAAGAAGATATACACACTATGCGCACTGGCATTTGCCGCTCTCACGGCATTTGCTTCTCCCGCAAGACCGGGACAATGGAAAACGGTACGTCTCGCTGACGGTACCGAAGTTAGAGTAGAGCTTAAGGGCGACGAATGGGGAAGCTATTGGCAGGCAGCCGATGGCAAGACATACGTGGAAGACGGTGAGACCGGCATCTTCAAGCCTGTTGATGTGGCTCGTATGCTGAAGGCAACAGAGCCGATGAGACTTCAGAGGGCACAAGACCGTGCCGTCCGTCTGAAGAAACTCTACAACCAGAACCAGCTCCAGGCCAGCACTTCTCACAAGAAGGCAATCGCCGTAGGCAAGAAGAAGGGACTCATCATCCTCGTCAACTATCCTGACGGAAAGTCAACACAGTTCCAGCCGGAGCACACCAGAGAACTCCTCCAGGAAGTTGCCAACGGCAAGAACTACACCAACAAGGAATTCGGCTTCACCGGTAGCGTGGCAGATTATTTCCGTTCGCAGAGTCTCGGCAAGCTCGATATCGAGTTCGATGTGGTAGGTCCATACATGCTCGGCCACAAGCGCTGGTATTACGGCACCAATCAGGGTGTTCTCCGCGACACCAAGGCAGGAGAGATGATCGCTGAGGCAGTATTGGCAGCAGATGCAGATGTAAATTATGCCGACTACGACTGGGACGGTGACGGAGAAGTTGACCAGGTGTTTGTGCTCTATGCCGGACTCGGTGAGCACGATGGCGGAGCAGCAACAACAATATGGCCACATGAGTCTAAGCTCAGCGCTTCAGACTATCGCAAGGCAATCAACCTCGACGGTGTGAAGATCGATACCTACGCCTGCAGTAGCGAGTTGCAGAGAGGCGGTACCATCTGCGGTATCGGTACCATCTGCCACGAGTTCTCACACTGCCTCGGATTCCCTGATGCCTACGACCCAACCAAGACACGTTTCGGAATGGGCACTTGGGACCTCATGGACGTTGGTTCTTTCATCGACAACGGTTTCACACCTTCTTGCTACACAGGTCTGGAGCGTATGATTGCCGGATGGCAGAACGCCAAGGTGTTGGCAAACGACACCATTGTAAACAATATGGGTCCTATCTCAGAGGGAGGCGAGTTCTTCATCGTTTATAACGAAGGCTACAAGAACGAGTTCTATATCTTGGAAAACCACCAGAACGTAGGTTGGGACGCAAAGCGCAAGGGTACCGGTCTGCTCGTGAACTATGTAGACTACGATGAGAGAGTGTGGACCGGAATGGCTCCTAACGCCAACGGCGACTATGCGAGATACACCATCATCTGTGCCGACGGTTACAACTATGACGATTATCCAGACGACAACTGCTTCCCATACGGCAGCGTGAACAGTCTGACAGACAATTCTGAGCCTGCCGCTACACTCAACCACGCCAACGTGAACGGCAAGAAACTCATGGGCAAGCCTATCACCGATATCCACAGAAATGCCGACGGCACAATGGGATTCACCTTCAAGCGTGAGGTGGAGCTGAGCAACACTCCTAACCCATGGGACAACCTGGTTGTTGACGGCATCGCTGAGGTCAACGCAGCTACACAGGCTAAGGCAGACAACCGCATCTATACACTCGACGGCCGTTTCCTCGGTACCGACATGAAGGCGCTCAAGAGCGGTATGTATATCGTGAACGGAAAGAAAATCCTTAAATAACAGAAAATGAAAAGAATCCTATTATCCATATCCGCGGTTCTCGCTGCCATCGCCATCCAGGCAATGCCGGTGAAGCCGGGAATATGGCGCAACATCACTCTCGCCGACGGCACGGTAGTCAAAGCTGAGCTCGTGGGCGACGAGCATCTCACATATTGGCGCACTGCCGACGGTGCCTGCTACAGACAGACACCTTCAGTTGGCGTGTTCTCTAAGGTGGAGCTTTCCGCTCTGCAGAGTGAATACGACGCAGTGGTGGCGCAGAAGGCAGCCCGTGAGAAAGCCATCCTGGAGTCGGCACGCACATCAATGCCGGTGAAAAAGGTAGAGGGAAGCAAATTCCAGGGCAAGAAGAAATGTCTTGTCATCCTTGCCAACTTCGCCGACACCAAGTTCAAGCCAGAGCATACGCTCGACCTCTACAAGCAGATCATCAACGGAGAGAACTACTCCGACGAGACGCTCGGATTCAAGGGTAGCGTGCGCGACTACTTCAAGGCTCAGAGCGGCGGACAGTTCGAGATCGACTTCGACGTGGTAGGTCCGGTAGACCTGCCGAAGGGATATGCCGGATATGGCAAGAACGACGCCTCGGGCAGAGACCAGACGGCACTCGTATATCCTATGGTGGAGGATGCTGTGAACCTCGCCAAGGACCAGGTGACAGACTGGAAGCAGTATGACTGGGACGGCGACGGCCTCGTTGAAGAGGTGTTCGTCCTCTATGCCGGACACGGACAGGCAACATATCCTCAGGATCCGGACCTCGTATGGCCTCACAAGTCTGCCATCGACCCTATGACCGTTGCCGACGGAGTGAAGGTCAGCGTCTACGCCTGCAGCTGCGAGCTGGGCGCCACAGAGGCAATCGACGGTATCGGTGCCTTCTGCCATGAGTTCTCACACTGTATGGGACTCAAAGACCACTACGACATCAACGGTAGGGGATATGGAACAGGATTCTGGGACATCATGTGTTTCGGATGCTACAACGGCAACTCATTCCTGCCTGCTGAATACAACAGCTATGAGAAGATGTTCTGTGGATGGAAGGAGCCTATAGTGCTCAACGCCGAACCGCAGAAGATCGAAGGCATGAAGGCTCTCGCTGCCGGTGGCGATACATACATCTTCTATAACGACGGAAACGAGAACGAGTATTACATGCTCGAAAACCGTCAGAAGACCGGTTGGGACGCCGCACTGCCAGGCGAGGGACTCATCGTGCTCCACGTGGACTACAGCAAGGGCGCATGGGAAGACAATCAGGTGAACTACAACGCTGCCCGTCAGCGCATGACTGTGATTCCTGCCGACAACACTCTCGGTTCTACCGACGAGGACAAGGCTGGCGACGCATGGCCTTATCAGGGCAACAACAGTCTGACGAACTATTCTCGTCCGGCTTGCACCGTGTACAACGCCAATACCGACGGTACGGGCTACATGAACAAATATCTGCTCAACATCACACAGAACGCCGACGGTACAATCTCGTTTGAGTATACCACCAAGGATGCCACAAAGCAGGACAAGCCGGAGGGAGCATTGCTCTACGAGACTTTCGACAACTGCAGCGGCATCGGCGGTAATGACGGCATCTGGGATGGCGACAACGTGGGACTGGCAGACTTCTTCCCTGACAATGACGGATGGTCGGGCACTCCTAAGACCGGTGCCAACAAGTGTGCGCTCCTCGGTAACGCCACACGTAAGGCAAACGCCGTTACCCCGTCGTTCAAAATCTCTGAACCGGTAGTGATTTCGTTCCTCGCAGCCCCATACACAGGCAGCTCAGACAACAAGCTGCTGCTGTCTGCAAACTATGGTTGCGACGCCGTGCTCGATGTCACTGAGTTCACTCTCGTTCCTGGTCAGTGGACAGAGGTGAAGGCTAATGTCACCGGTTCTGGTGATGCCGCTATCCGCTTCAAGACCAACGACAAGGGCGTGTTCATCGACAATGTGTGCGTAATTCCTGTGAGCCTTGCCGGTATTAGCTCTGCCACTGCCGACCAGTCGCCAAAGAACGGCGAGATATACTCTATCGACGGTCGCTACATGGGTAAGTCAGTCAGCGCTCTTCGCCCTGGCATCTATGTGATGAACGGTAAGAAGCTCGTGAAGTAACATTCAGAAACATTCCATTCAGACCTCGTGTCTGCACATAAAACAAGGATTGGATAATTGGAGAAGCTCAGACTCTCCGGTTATCCAATCCTTTTTTATTTGGTGTTGGTCAATATGATTAAAAGTAGCCAATAACGCTGATTCTTAGTAAAACAAAGAATTTCCCAAAAACTGTCAGATTGTCTGGTTTTTCGTCGTAATATTCTGACCGACAGGTAGTTGGCTGCCTTTCGATTGTCAGGCAATTGTCTGGATGGTTTGCTGATGAAAAGAATTTCAGGTGAAAAGAATTATCAGGTGTGAGGAATTCAGACTACAGGAATTGCCTGCGTTGGCAGAATCCGGGAAACAGGAATATGGGTGTTACAATATGAACTTATTGGGCATTTGTCTGAAAGCAAATCTGCCCAACAGGGGCAAGCACGTTGCCCATGATGGGCAAGCACGTTACCCCACTTGGGCAAGCAGCTTGCCCATTTCATGAAGTTTTTGGTTGAAAACAAGGGCCGACATAATAAAGAAATGTCAGCCCTTGTATTAAAATACTACATTGAACGGCCTAATGACCGTTTTGGGTTAAATCACTCCGAACTGGTGTAGGAACACGAGTAGGATGCAGATGGGGCAGAGGAATTTCATGCAGAACATATACACGCCGAAATACTTGCCCGGCATCGTGCCCCAGTTGGTGTATTGGTCCTTCACTATCTTCTTGGGAACATACCATCCCAAGAACAGACAGGTGAAGAATCCGCCCAACGGCAACAATATCTGACTTGTGATGGAATCGAGCCAGTCGAACAGCGACTTGCCGCCCAGACAAATGATATCCAGGTCGCTCAACGACAGAGAGCACAATACGGCAATCACCATGCTGACAGCCGTCACGAGGGTAGCAGAACGGTTGCGCGACACATTGAACTCCTCTTCTACGAAAGCCGTGCTCACCTCATGGAGGGAAATCAGTGATGTAAGAGCCGCCAGCGACAGGAGAATATAGAATGACAGTGCCACCAGATATCCCACAACAGGGATGCCCCCGAAAGCCTCCTGGAAGACGTTTGGCAGAGTGATGAATATCAGCGACGGACCGCTGTCGGGGCTTACGCCCACGCTGAATGCGGCAGGGAAGATAATCAGTCCTGCGAGAATCGCTATCACCGTGTCTATAATGCCTATCTGCATCGCAGAACTCGTAAGGTTTGTTTCTTTCGAAAAGTAAGAGGCGAAGGTGCACAGACACCCCATGCCGATGCTCAATGAGAAGAATGCCTGTCCCAGTGCGCCGAGGAACAGCTCCTTGGTTACCTTGCTGAAGTCCGGCTTGAACAGGTATTCCACACCCGCCCATGCGTTTGGCAGCATGCAGGATGCCACCACAAGCACAATCAGCAGCACGAACAGTGCCGGCATCATCATCTTTGAAGCCTTCTCGATGCCGTCTTTCACTCCTCTGATGATGATAAGATGTGTGACAATCAGGAATGTCACAGCCCAGAATATCGGTTTTATGGGGTCTTTCTCAAAGGTGTTGAAGAAGTCGGCAAAAAACTGCGGGTCCCCGTTCAGCTGTCCTGCTGCCGATGCGTAGATATATTCGAAACACCATCCCGACACCACGGCATAGTAGCCGTTGATGAGAAGTCCCGTCAGCACTCCCAGATATCCCACCAGTCCGAAAGGTGTCTTGCCGGCAAGTTTGCGGTAAGCCCTCGCCGTGTTTGAGGCGCAATGTCTGCCGATTATGAATTCGCTCATGATACATGGTATGCCAAGCGCAAGCACGCAGACCACATAGACGATGATGAATAGCGCACCGCCGTTCTGTCCCGCCATATACGGGAAGCGCCACACGTTGCCGAGACCCACTGCCGAACCCGCCGTGGCGAGTATCAATCCAAGTTTACTACCGAAATTAGCTCTGTTCCCTTTTTCCATAACTGTGCTTTCTTTTGGTTTTTGAAATGAATATGCTATTCTAATTGTAATATTGATTTAGTTAATGGTCGCAAATGTATCAAATATTTTTTACTTTTGCATTAAAATATCAATTAAAATGAGACGAATCCCACAATTAATGCGTTTTTACCCCTTGTCGTGGCTCTGCATAGCCATAATCTGGGTGGCTTGCTTCTGCACTCCGCCACATACATCACTCGACGATGTGCCGTTTATGGACAAATGGACACATATCGCGATGTATGCCGGAACGTGTAGTGTGATATGGCTCGAACACCTGCGCCGCTACCGCTCCTCTGCCAGTCTGCGCCGCCTGCTCCTCTGGGCTTGGCTCGCTCCGGTGATGATGAGCGGACTGATAGAACTTCTCCAGGCATACTGCACGGGAGGCAGGCGGAGTGGCGATTGGCTCGATTTCCTTGCCAACGCCACAGGAGCTACCCTGGGCTGTCTCTTGGGATATCTGGTGTATAGGGTGAAGTACAACAGATGAGCGGGGCAACTTGAAATCTTAACCCCGATATTTTGTTATTAGCATTATTTGTAGTACATTTGCACGTATATTAAACAGCTAAAAACACTTATGAAGAAAACGATATCATCATTCGCAATACTTATGGCAGTGATATTCCTCGCATCATGCGGAGGAAAGAAATTCCATGTGAACGGAAACATAACTGAAGCTAAAGACTCAATGCTCTATTTCGAGAACATGAGTCTTGACGGACCGGTTGCCATAGACTCCGTGAAACTCTCTGCCGACGGATCATTCAGCTTCAGCGACGATGCGCCGACAGCGCCGGAATTCTATCGCTTGCGCATAGCAAACCAGATCATAAACCTCAGCGTAGACTCCACCGAGACCATCACCGTGAAGGCATCCTATCCCAAAATGTCCACAGGATATACCGTTAGCGGAAGTGAGGAGTGTGCCACCATCAAAGACCTGGCTATCAAGCAGATAAACCTCCAGTCGTTTGTCATCGGCATCGAGAACAACCCTGCCATCGGATACGACGCCGCCGAGGACACCATCCGTAAGGTGATAGAGCAGTATAAGGATTTCATCAAGCGCAACTATATCTACAAGCAGCCGATGAAGGCATCCTCGTATTTCGCCCTGTTCCAGGCTCTGGGACAGCGACTCATCTTCAATCCCCGTGAGAGCAAGGAAGACATCAAGGCGTTCGCTGCCGTTGCCACAAGCTGGGATACATACTATCCCGGTTCGCTTCGTGGCGAAAACCTCCACAACATTGCCATCGAGGGAATGAAGAATGTGAGAATCATGCAGAACAAGCTCGCCGAAAGCCAGCAGGGCATCGACCCCTCGAAGGTGCACACCTCTAATATCATAGAGATTGCTCTGCCTGACAACCATGGCAATATGCGCCGCCTCACCGACCTTGCAGGCAAGGCAGTGTTGCTCGATTTCCATGTCTTCGCATCCGAAGGTTCCACACAGCGCATCATGAAACTAAGGGAACTCTACAACAAATACCACTCTCGCGGACTGGAGATTTTCCAGGTGTCGCTCGATCCAGAGGAGCATTTCTGGAAGACACAGACCGCAGCGTTGCCATGGATATCCGTGCGTGATGCCGATGGAGTGGATTCCAAGCTCCTTATGCTCTACAACATCCAGAAGTTGCCGACCTTCTTCCTCGTAGACAAGACGAACACCCTCTATAAGCGTGACGAGCAGATCAAAGACCTCGATGCTGAAATCCAGAAGATACTCTGATAGTATCTTCGTTGGCGGGGAGCAGCGGCGAATGCGCTCGCTCCAAATAAAATGACAGACAATTCAACTGACTATATATATAAGGTATGCGCGCGCATACCTTATATTATTTGCACAAACTACCCGTTGGCATCAAACCATCCAGACAATCGAAAACGATTGTCTGGTCGCTAACTGCCTGTATGTCAATACGCTATGCCGAAAACCAGACAATCTGACGATTTTTTTTGGTTTTTTCGCTGTTATCACATTTTCTCCAGTCTGTCGTGGCATCTTAATATCTTGGTAAACTGGATTCTGTTAGTCTGTGCCACTGCAAAAACAATTGTTTCACACCCATTACAGCCGTGTAACATCTGTTATATTAATAAGTGTATATATATCCGTCATCGTTGTACACTTATTGCTAACAGTGTGTAAGAAATAGGACCGTAATGTGAATAATTATGATTGTAAATATACGTTTATACCTCTATTTTAGTTAAATTTTTGGGGAAAAGCAGTTTTTATTACCTTTAGTTTTGTTTGGAATGGAAATAATATATAAATTTGCAAAAACGTAACAATAATTTATTCATTCATTAATTTAGGGAAGAGAGTATTTATGGAAAAAAGACTAACAATGCTGTTGGCCTCCCTGTTCCTCTTCGTAGGAATGGCTCTGGCTCAAACAGAAGTCTCGGGTACCGTGATATCTCACGATGATGGTCAACCCGTTATTGGTGCTACAATCATGTTGAAGGGCACTAAGACAGGTACCGTTACGGATATCGACGGTAAATTCTCGCTGACATCAACCCAAAGTAATCCAACCATCATAGTGACTTATGTCGGTATGAAGGATGTAACCATGAAGGGCAAGAAAAACATGAAAATTGTTTTGGAGTCTAATGCACAAGAGATCGGCGAGGTCGTAGTTACAGGTATGCAGAAGATGGACAAGCGTCTGTTTACTGGTGCCACAACTAAAATCGATGCTAACAAGGCAAAACTTGACGGTGTGGCTGATATCAGCCGCTCGCTCGAAGGCCGTGCAGCCGGTGTATCTGTGCAGAACGTATCCGGAACGTTCGGTACCGCGCCAAAGATCCGCGTGCGTGGTGCTACCTCTATTTACGGTTCGTCAAAGCCACTGTGGGTGGTTGACGGAGTCATCATGGAGGACGTGACGGAAGTAGACGCCGACGCTCTCTCTTCTGGTGATGCAGCAACACTTATTTCAAGCGCCATCGCTGGTCTGAACTCTGACGATATCGAAAGCTTCCAGATCTTGAAGGACGGTTCCGCTACATCTATCTATGGTGCACGCGCCATGGCTGGTGTGATCGTTGTTACCACAAAGCGTGGTAAGGCAGGTACCTCTAAGATCAGCTATACCGGTGAGTTCTCTTATCGTTTGAAGCCAAGCTACAAGGAGTTCAACATCATGAACTCTCAGGAGCAGATGGGTATCTTCAAGGAGATGCAGAACAACGGTTTCTTCTCGTTCGTAAGCTCATACCGCGCAAGCAACTCGGGTGTGTTCGGTAATATGTACCACCTCATGAACCAGTACGACCCTGCAACAGGCAAGTTCGGTCTCGACAACACTCCAGAGGCTATGAACGCTTACCTCCAGCAGGCTGAGTATCGCAACACTGACTGGTTCGACCTGTTGTTCAACAACTCGATTTCAATGAACCACTCTATCAGTATGAGTTCTGGTACAGAGAAGGCTCAGTACTATGCTTCATTCAGCTTCATGGATGATCCAGGTTGGTACAAGAAGAGCAACGTTAAGCGTTATACTTCTAACATCAACGCTCTGTACAACATCAGCAAGAAGGTTTCTTTGAACATGATCGGTAATGCTGCTTACCGTAAGCAGCAGGCTCCTGGTACCACAAACTCAAGCGGTATCAACGGTGTGACCGGTGACGTGTCGCGTAACTTCGACATCAACCCATATTCTTACGCTTTGAACAGCTCTCGTACTCTCGATCCTAACGCAGAGTATCAGAGAAACTACGCTCCGTTCAACATCTTCCACGAGCTCGACAACAACTACCTCAACTTCGACGTTGTTGACATCAAGCTCCAGGCTGAACTCAAGTACAAGCCTATCCGCACAGTGGAACTCTCTGTTTTGGGTGCTTACAAGTTCTCTACCACCACACAGGTGCAGACAATCACTGAGAACTCTAACCAGGCACTTGCATTCCGTGCTATGGACGACGCTACAATCCGTGACAACAACTCATGGTTGTACAAAGACCCGGACAGCGCAAACTCACTGCCTATCACAGTATTGCCATCCGGTGGTTTCTACCAGGAGACAAAGTATAAGATGAACAGCTGGGACTTCCGTGCTACAGCATCTTATAACGACGTTATCAAGGACGACCACATCATCAACGTATATGGTGGTATGGAGATCAACAACGTTGACCGTAACAGCACATACTTCAACGGTGTTGGTATGAACTTCGGCAACGGTATGCTCGGAAGCTATGACTACCGCTACTTCAAGCAGGCAAGCGAGGAGAACTCAATGTACTACTCTGTAGGCAACGGCTACAGCCGTGAGGTTTCTTTCTTCGGTACTGCTACATATTCTTGGAAGGGCCGTTACACAATCAACGGTACTGTACGCTACGAGGGTTCTAACCGTCTGGGTAAGGCTACAAGCGCACGCTGGTTGCCTACATGGAACATCTCTGGAGCATGGAACGCTCATGAGGAGACATGGTTCGAGAAACTGAACAAGGTTCTCTCTCACGCTACTGTCAAGGCAAGTTACTCTCTGACCGGTGACAAGCCAGCCATCACCAACGCTAACGTAATCATCGGTAGCTACAACGTATGGCGTCCTTACACTGTTGACAAGGAGTCTGGTCTGCAGATCAACAGCTTCGCTAACCCTGACCTGACATACGAGAAGAAGCACGAGCTCAACCTCGGTATCGACCTCGGTTTCCTCAACAACAGAATCAACTTCTCGTTCGACTGGTATACTCGTAACAACTACGACCTCATCGGTCCGAAGCGTACAACTGGTGTAGAGGGTTCTATCCTCAACTATGCCAACGTAGCATCCATGAAGTCTCACGGTGAGGAGTTCACAATCTCTACACGTAACATCGTGACAAAGGACTTCACATGGTCTACTGACTTCATCTTCTCTCACACCAAGAGCCGTGTGACTGACCTCGACGCTCAGACACGTATCTACGACCTTATCTACGGTAACGGATTTACAATGAAGGGCTATCCTTACAGAGCTTTGTTCTCTATGGACTTCAAGGGTCTGAACAACTCAGGTCTCCCAACATTCGTTAACGAGAAGGGCGAGATCACTACAAGCGACATCGACTTCCAGTCTTACGACCTCTCTCATCTGAAGTATGAGGGTCCTACAGATCCTACAATCACCGGATCTCTCGGTAACGTGTTCTCTTACAAGAACTGGCATCTGAACATCTTCATGACATACTCGTTCGGTAACGTTACACGTCTTGACCCATCATTCGCTTACTCATATTCTGACCTCTCGGCTATGCCTAAGGAGTTCAAGAACAGATGGGTGGTTCCTGGAGACGAGCTGAGAACTACTATCCCAGCTATCGCCGACCTCAGAACAATCCAGAGCGATACATATCTGAACAGAGCTTACAACGCATACAACCTCTCTACAGAGCGCGTTGCAAAGGGTGACTTCATCCGTATGAAGGAGATTTCTCTCGCATACGACTTCCCTCTCAAGTGGATTAGCAAGATCGGTCTTACAAGCGCAAGCGCTAAGCTGCAGGCTACAAACCTCTTCTTGATCTATTGCGACGACAAGCTGAACGGTCAGGACCCAGAGTTCTTCAACGCCGGTGGTGTTGCAGCGCCTATGTCTAAGCAGTTCACATTCACATTGCGTCTTGGTATCTAATCAATTAGTATACATTAATAAGATTATAATATGAAATATATAAAGTATTTAGCGGTGTCGGCGCTTTGCGCAATGTCACTTACTTCTTGTAATGACTATCTCGACAGACTGCCGGACGACCGCGCAGAGGTGAAGACGGTAAGCCAGGTTAAAGAGCTGCTTACGTCTGCATACCCTCAGGGAAACAACAATACCATTATGGAGCTTATGTCGGACAACGTTTCTGACAACGGTACTTCTTATGCTTCTACTCCATTGAAGGACGAGCTGTATCGCTTCGAGGACGTTGACGATACCGGTAACGACTCTCCATATTATGTATGGAACCAGCTCTACCGCTCGGTGGCTACTGCCAACCAGGCACTCGAGTATCTCGGACAGGTTACTCCTACAGAGGAGTCTGCAGCTGTAGAGGCTGAGGCTAAGATGATCCGTGCTTACTCTATGTTCCAGCTCGCCACTACTTTCTGTATGGCTTGGGACGAGTCTAAGGCTGATGAGTATATGGGTCTTCCTTACCCGACTGAGCCTGCCAAGTTCATCGGCGGCCAGTATGACCGCGGAACTCTCCGCCAGCTCTATGCTAACATCGACAAGGATATCGAGGATGCTCTTCCAAAGATTGACGAGTCTATCTACACTGTTCCTAAGTATCACTTCAACAGAAAGGCAGCTTACGCATTCGCAGCTCGCTTCAACCTGTATTACAACAACATGGACAAGTGTATCGCGTATGCCAACGAGGTTCTCGGTTCTGACCCACGTTCAGTACTGCGTGACTTCGAGCAGTACACTCAGTTCGGTGCTCAGGATATCGGTAACAAGTATATCCAGTCTGGTGAGAAGGCTAACCTCATGCTGTTGGCTTCTTACTCAGCAGAGGGTTACAACCTGATCTATGGCGTATATCCACGTTTCCAGCACAACCAGAGCGTTTGCTCTTACGGTACATTCTGGGCTAAAGCTCCTTGGGGCCAGGGTTCAGGTTCAGAAGCACAGAAGGCACTGCTATACTATGCTAACATGATCTACGGTAGCAACCAAGCTGTCCAGTTCCCTAAGATGTTGCCACAGATGGAAATCACCGACAAGATCAACCAGACAGGTTATCTCCACATTGTTGACCCGATCTTCACCGGTGACGAGACTCTTCTCTGCCGTGCTGAGGCTTATGCCCGCAAGAAGATGTACACTGAGGCTGTAGCCGACATCAATCTCTGGATTGAGAACCACTGCCGTGCTCAGAGCGGTGACGAGGTTCGTCCTGTAATGACAGAAGAGTTGATCAACGAGTTCATGGAGCAGCTCGACTATACTCCTGTAACATTGGAGTACTGGAGTGACCTCACAATCCGCAAGGAGCTTCACCCACAGGGATTCGAAGTTGAGGCAGGAACTCAGGAGAACATCATCAACCTCATCCTCCACATGCGTCGTCTGGAGACTATCTTCCAGGGACTCCGCTTCGCTGACCTGAAGCGTTACGGTATCGCATACTCTCACCTCGTACAGCGTGAGGACCCACTCGTATTCAAGACTGGTGACCTGAGAGGTGCCGTTCAGTTGCCAAGCGATGTTATTAAGGCTGGTCTGCCAGCAAACCCACGTTGATTAAAATAATTAATTGGAAATATGAAAAAGATTAAATATTTAGGAATGCTGCTGATGATGTTCGCTGCAACTGCATCTTTCGTGGGATGTAGTGAGGACGACCTCGACTCAAAGAGCATCTTCGATACAAATCCTATCCAGCGTTCCGAATTTGATAACTGGTTGCTCAAGAACTATGTTCAGGAGTTCAACATCAACTTCCTCTATCACTACAACGACAAGGAGGCTGACCAGAACTATAACGTTACTCCTGCACAAACAGACAAGGCCATCGCTATCGCAAAGCTCATGCAGCACATGTGGCTCGGAGCTTATGTAGAGGCTGCCGGTGCTGACTTCCTGAAGACCTATACTCCACGAGTTATCCAGCTTTCTGGTTCTTATAAGTATGACACCAACGGCCAGATCGTGCTCGGTACAGCAGAGCAGGGTATGAAGGTGATGTTCTACGGCGTTAACGAGCTTGATATCGACAACGTTCGTGTGAACTCTACCGATCCATACGAGTCAAAGGGCACAAAGCCACTTGACCTGAACTACTGGTTCTTCCACACTATGCACCATGAGTTCTGCCATATCCTTACTCAGACCAAGAACTACTCTACTGACTTCCAGACTATCAGTGCCGGTGGTTACCACTCTACTGACTGGGTGAACGTAAAGGATAAGGATGCTGCTACAGAGGGATTCGTTTCTGGATATGCAAGCCAGGAGTACAACGAGGACTTCGCCGAGATCTATGCTTACTATGTAACACTGTCTGAAGAGGGTTGGAACAAGATCATCGAACAGGCTGGTGAGAACGGAGCAAAGATCATCAACAAGAAGCTTGATATTGTAAGAAGTTATTTCCTCAACAGCTGGAATATCGATCTGGATACGATGCGTTCTATCGTCCTCCGTCGTTCAAGCGAGGTAACTTCTCTTGATTTACGTAAACTTGATTAATGGAGGAGGATAAAAATATGAAGAAGATTTTAAGTCTTTTGGCTTTCATCATGGGAGTGTTCGCGTTCTCTTCATGTGTGTCTGATGTAGACGACGTGTTCAGCGACAGCGCTGCTAACCGTGCACAGAAAGCTCTTACTGAGACAAAGACTCTTTTGGAGTCGGCTCCAAACGGATGGAGAGTTGAATATTATGGTGATGTTACATACGGTGGATACAATGTATTCATGAAGTTCGAGGGTGACAGCGTGACCGTAGCAAGCGAGAAGGTCGGCAAGGGCCAGGCTGCCGGTTATGACGAAAACGGAAATGCGCTGACTTGCAAGTCTCACTTCAAGCTGGAGCAGAGTATGGGTATCGTCCTTTCTCTCGACGACTATAACAGCATCTTCCATTACTTCGCAGAGCCTAAGAATGATGACTTCGGTACTGCAGGTACCGGTTTCGAGGGTGACTTCGAGTTCCGCATCGTTTCGGCTTCTGCTGAGAAGATTGAATTGCAGGGCAAGAAGCATGGCGACCGCATCTATATGTATCCTATGGCTGCTGACATGTCATGGGGTGAGTATATGAAGCAGGTTGACGAGGCTGAGGAGTTCATGACATCACGTACATACACTCTGCAGTGGGGTGAAGATACAGAAAACACTATCTACACCCAGTCTACTTATCGTTGTCTGAATTTCTACACAACTGACAAAGATGGCAAGGTTCAGGTTGTTGCTGCTCCTTACATCGTAACTCCAGAGGGATACAAGTTCTACAAGGAGGTTACTGTTAAGGATACCAAGTTGAACGGTTTCACCAAGGGTGACACTCAGGACTTCTTCGTGGCTACAGGTGTTGAGAACGTGAAGCTCTTCACAGAGGTTCCTACATTGTTCGATACATTCAAGCGTGGTCTCTGGTATCTCACATACGACGACATGGGAACATACGGTCAGAGCAAGTGGGAGACTCTCTTCGAGAAGCTCGGCAAGGCTGACAATGACAAGAAGCGTGCCCGCCTCTACTACGCTGCTGTAGGTTATGTTTCTGACAAGTATCCTGCTGGATTACTTATGGCTACTGCCACTGAGTCTCAGGTTATCATCGGTATGACATTCAATGCCGTTTCTGATGGCAACGGTGGTTACTATGGCGACCGTGTTGAGATGAAGTCAAATATAGGTCAGAGTAACAACCCTGGTAAGAAGTACTACAAGAATGACAAGTATGGTGGTATGTCGGCAGTAGACCCATTCTGCGGTGGCAATGGTCACACATTCCAGATCACTACAGACAATGTACGTCATCCGTCTTACCTCATCCTGACAGACTTGAAAGATCCTACCAACGTAATCAAGGTTTGGGCTCAGTCTAAGGGCTACCCATTCGGCGACCGCGACAAGGAAGAGAAAGAATAATCAGTGTATAAACGATAGGGTGGGCGAGACCCGTGTTTCGCTCACTCTATTCCAAAAGCAAAAAAACATTTAAATTAATTTTTAGTATTATGAGAAAATTTTTACTATCTGCTTGCGCTGCAGTTGTTTCACTTGCAGCAAGCGCACAGGTATTGCAGACACCTCTCTGCAAGACAGTTTTGAATAACAACGTGAAGTTTGATAACATGACTTCTGTCAAGGCTATCAAGAACGTACAGTCTAACGCTAAGAAGGCAGCTCCTGCCCGCATCGCTCACGACGGTATCTATGGTCTTTATATTTCAGGTTACACTGAACTCGATGAGAAGTGGACCTGCGACAGCGTTCTCGTAGAGAAGGCTAATGTTACAGACGAGCAGTCTGGTGCAACTTACAACACTAAGTTCACATTCTGCTCTGAGAACGCACCTACCTCATTCTATGGTCAGTATGATGCAGCTGCTGGTACAATTACTTGTCCTGTTCAGCGCAGCGGTAGCTTCTCTGGCAATACTACTCAGGGTCCTGTGGACTATAAGTTCACTGTTGGCACTCTCCTTCCTTCTGGTGACCAATACTTATTCTCTCAGGATCCATTCGTATTCACCGTTGAAGACGATGGTACTCTCCTGCTCAACGTTGAGGATGGCGGTGCTCTCGCAAATGCCATCGAGGGTAAGCAGACACTTTGGAACTTCTTCTTCAGCCTCGAGTTGAAGCCTGCCAATGCTGTTATCTCTTATAGCAGACCGGGCCGTCAGGAGGGAACTTATGATGATTTCGTTCACGCTGCATACGTAGAGGACTGGGGTAATAGCGTTTCTGTTTACGGTTACGCATGGTTCCAGCCTTCAAGCGGTATGGGTCTGAGCACTATTACTTCTCTTGACATTGACGAGAATTTGGATGTTCTTTTCACAGGTCCACAGAATGCGTTCCCTGTAGCACCATTTGGCATCACGGATGAGGAAGCTGGTAAATATTTCAAGATCTTGGGAACTAAGCCTGGAGCAGAGGAAGGCTGGGTAGAGGCTGATTTTAGTGAACCTTCTCACGTTAAGGGTAAGCTCTCTGGTAACAAGATCGTTATGGACTTGTTCCCGCTATTAACAAACCTCTGGAAAGACCCAGCAACTCAGGAGACGAGGGGCTATGGTTTCTGGTACCATAACTATGTTATCACTCTTGACGAGGGTAACTTCCAGGCTGCTGGTGGCTCAAACGGCATCAACGGCGTTACAGAGACTTCTGTAAAGAACGTTAAGACTTACAACCTCTTCGGTCAGGAGGTTCCAGCTAATACTAAGGGCTTGGTAATCCGTGACGGCAAGAAGTTCTTCAACAAGTAATAAGTCTTGCTGATATTTGCCTTTAATGGCAAAAGTATATTGCCCGTGGCGTTTGCCACGGGCTTTTTCGTGCTCTTTTCCTTCTTCTTTGTTATTTTTGCTTAAAAATATTTTGACGTATCTCATTTCTTGCTATCTTTGTAAATTGAAATGAAGAACATGTTATATTGCCGAGTAATTTATTTTCGCAAT
>OQVT01000375.1_pt1 | contig 24002 bp, 21 predicted proteins | sample 1691561 | NCBI WGS metagenome assembly OQVT01 (sample SAMN03418260, study PRJEB22391) | human gut metagenome | biome: human-gut; feature: organic feature; material: feces | host: Homo sapiens | place: Tanzania | collected 2013-01 | reverse complement strand
AGAGTTTAATAAAAGCACGCCCTGTCTTGCCCATGGAATTAAATTGCCATGATCTGGAGTTTGAAAGCCGGAATGTTGTGTGCCGGGATTGTCATGGTTGTGTTCTTTGTGATGTTGCGTGCAGCTTTCTCAGCTCTGTGCTTGATGATGAAGCTACCGAATCCACGAAGATACACCGGCTCCTTCTTAGCGAGGGAATCCTTAACTGTGTCCATAAATGCCTCTACCACTGCAAGGGTAGTCGCTTTCTCAATGCCAGTAGACTTTGAGATGCTGTTTACAATTTCTGCTTTAGTCATAAGTTTGTTTAATTTTTTTAATGACGCAAAAATAACACTTTTTTATTTATTTCAAAACATTTAACTCACAAATAATTGAATTTGGGAGCATTTCCGTGAGCATTTTCGAGCGGCTTTCGCAATCTTATGTATAATTCTGCGCGAAAGGCTGAATAATGCTGAGTCAGTGGCACGAAGATTGACCAATACTTTACGCTCAAATTGTACTGACATTTTGACAAATTTGTATTAACTTTGGCGCTTGTATTATGATAAAAGATAAAGAACTATTTTCAAGAGAAACACCGGCAGAGATTAGTGTAATCCCTGTCATCCAAGGGGACATTCCAATTAATATAGAAGAGAAGGATCTTCCGGAAGTCGTTCCCGTATTGGCACTTAGAGGTGCCGTTATCTTCCCGCACGCCATATTTCCGCTGACCGTAGGAAGACCTAAGTCTATCAAATTGATAAAGGAGGCCGAGAAGCACGGACTGCTCATAGGAACGGTCCCGCAGCTTGACGTAAACGTCGAAGAACCTGGCGAAGAAGATTTGTACAAATTCGGTACACTTGCTAAAATCCTCAAGACCATACAGATGCCTGACGGTAACTATACCGCCATTCTTCAGGGTGTAAAGAGGTTCTACCTCGACGGCGTAGTGGATTTCGATCCATATATCAAGGCTCGCATCCATTACCTTAATGACATTATGACAAACGAGAACTCCTCGGATGTCAAAGGACTCATTTCCTCCCTTAAGGACGCCGCATCGCAGATTATCGGAGCTTCATCTATGGGAAGCAAGGAGATTATCGGAGCACTTCGCAGCATCGACGACCTCCCGTTCCTGGTAAACTTCATAGCCACCTCGGTAGAAACCGAGAATTTCGAGGGCAGGATAGACCTGCTCCAGTACGACGACGTACGCGAAAGGGGTATGAAGCTCCTTATGCTTCTGGACAGCCAATTACAGCTCCTCAACATCAAGCAGGAGATTAACCTGAAGGTGAAACAGGAAATGGACCAGCAGCAGAGGGAATACTACCTTAACAGCCAATTGCGCACCATCCAGGAAGAGCTGGGAATCGACGGCGCCGATGACGCTAACGACCTCAGGGAAAGGGCGGCGAAGAAGAATTGGCCTAAGGAGATAGCGAAGACTTTCGACAAGGAGCTTGCGAAACTGGAGAAATACAATCCTAATTCCCCGGATTATTCAGTGCAGTATAACTATTTGGAGTTTATGCTGGACCTTCCGTGGAACGATATGAGTAAGGACAATCTGGACCTGAAGCACGCGCAGAAGGTTCTGGATAGCGACCACTATGGTCTGGATACAGTAAAAGAGAGAATCATTGAGTACTTGGCAGTGCTCAAGCTTAAGGGAAATATGAAATCCCCTATCCTCTGCCTGTACGGCCTTCCGGGAGTCGGTAAGACCAGCTTGGGTAAGTCGGTGGCCAAATCGCTTGGCCGAAAATATGTGCGAATCGCGCTAGGCGGTATGCACGACGAGGCCGAAATCAGAGGTCACAGAAAGACCTATGTCGGTGCGCTGCCGGGACGTATCCTGAACGGCATAAAGAAGGCCGGCACTTCTAACCCGGTAATCGTGCTGGACGAGATAGACAAGCTTTCTTCCGATTTCAAGGGCGATCCGTCTTCTGCACTTCTCGAGGCACTCGATCCGGAGCAGAACGGCACCTTCCACGACAACTATCTGGATTTGGACTACGACCTTTCGAACGTCCTCTTCATCACGACAGCTAACAGCATCACCCCCATACAGCCTGCATTGCTGGACCGTATGGAGATCATAAACGTGAGCGGCTACCTGGCTGAGGAGAAGATGGAAATCGCGAAGAAGTACCTTATCCCTAAGCAGTTGGAAGAGCACGGACTTAGCAAGAGCTCTCTTAAGATAAGCCCTAAGGCCCTTAAGGAAATAATAGACAACTACACTCACGAGAGTGGCGTGCGTACCCTCGAGAAGCAGATTGCGAAAATCGCCAGAGTGACCGCGAAAAAAATCGCTTTGGACGAGGACTACCCTACCACCATCGAGCCTAAGCACTTGAAGGAGTATTTGGGACTGCCAAGCGCCATGCACGACAAGCAGGAAGGAAACGAAGGCGTGGGAGTCGTGACGGGATTGGCCTGGACCCAGATGGGCGGAGAGATCCTGTTCGTGGAAAGCTCCATCTCCGAGGGTAAGGGCGTGCTCACGATGACAGGTAATCTGGGCGATGTGATGAAGGAATCGGCGACGATTGCATATCAGTACATCAAGGCGCATCCGGAATTGGCCGGAATGAACGCAGAGCAGTTCGCGAAGAAGGACATCCACGTTCACGTGCCGGAAGGAGCCACTCCGAAGGACGGTCCTTCTGCCGGTATCACCCTCGTAAGCTCTATGATAAGCGCCCTTCGCGAGAAGCCTGTAAAGAAGCACATCGCGATGACGGGAGAAATGACCCTAAGGGGCAAAGTCCTGCCTGTAGGCGGCATAAAGGAGAAGATTCTCGCGGCCAAGCGTGCCGGCGTGACCACCATAGTCATCAGCGAGGATAATCGAAAAGACGTGGAAGACATTAAGGAAATCTACATAAAGGGACTTACCTTCCATTATGTAAAGACGATTAACGACGTTATAGATTTCATATTTTGACCTTGCCTCAAGACATAGAATGGAAAAAAGCTCTTCAAAGTGAGTTCGAAAAACCTTACTTTGAGGAGCTTGTCTCTTTTTTAGACGAGGAAAGGAAGCGCGGGGTTACCATCTATCCCCCTGAAAATCAAATATACAGAGCGCTGGACCTGTGCCCTCCCGAAAAGGTCAAGGCTGTGATTCTGGGCCAAGACCCATATCACGGCGAAGGCCAAGCCTGCGGACTATCCTTCAGCGTGCCCATAGGAGTAAAGGCACCGCCTTCCCTCAAGAATATTTTCAAGGAATTGAGTTCGGATTTGGGAGTATTGACAAGCGGCTCTACCGATTTGGAGCCCTGGGCCCGACAGGGAGTACTGCTTCTGAACTCGATACTGACAGTGCGAGCCCACGAGCCCGCCAGCCATAGCAAAATAGGTTGGGACAAATTTACCGATGCCATAATTAGCTATCTTAGCGAGCATTACAGCGGCATCGTATTTATGCTTTGGGGAAACTACGCCAGAAGCAAGGCGCATCTAATCGACTCCGAAAGACACTTGGTACTGGAGGCCGCGCACCCTTCACCTCTCGCTCGAGGCGCATTCTGGGGCAGCAGACCTTTTTCACAGGCCAATTCTTACCTAAATTCCATAGGAAGAGGACCCATAGACTGGAGCATCTAGAAAAGAGTAGGAGGATTCTCCCCCATATCCGTAAGGAGCCTCTCGATGACTATGCTTCTCATCATAGCCGACCTCGAAGAGATCTTGTGACTTTTACAATACTCATTTATCAAAGCCATCTCGCGGTCATTGAAAAAAACCACTTTCCGATGATGCCGCCGAAGCGCCTTCCGTTCCTTTTCCAGAAGCGACACGTCACATTTCCGGCTATTTTTCTTTTTTGCAGACTTGGCCATAGTATTCCTTGTAAATGTTAAGTATCTGTTCGAGCGAATCTCTTTCGAGCCTCCGCCCTCTGATTATGCAGTTCTCGTCGATGAAATAGATCTTCGGAGTGCTGGTAATGCCATATTTCATCTGATAGTCCGACTCCATCTCAGGGTCCCAAAGATGGATTATGGATACATTCTCGTTCTCTATCTTGAACTTGCTCCTGAACTCCGACCACTCTTCTTCTTCGCTCCCGGAGTAAATCGCCACGAGCCTTATCGGAAAGTCGACAGTTCCCATCACTATGGGAAGCCATGCCGATGCGAGTTTGCATTTCGCACAGGACGTGTCGTAAAAAAACAACACTGCGGGAGTGCCCTCGAGAAGCGCAGCGCATTTTTCTCCATTAGGGTCGTAAAGCTCGAGAGAAGGCGCCGGCATATCTATCATAGAAAGTCTGTTGAACTGATAGAACATCGAGGCCTCGAAAGCCTTCCACTCGTCCCCTTTCGTCACAGGACCATTCAGGAACCACTTTTCGTAAAGGTAGATGGCTACCGACTCTTCGCCCATAAGAGGCGGATTCATATAATGCTCCAGGATGGAGCTCGCCACGAACTGTCTTACGAGCGAATCCTTACACGATTCTATGAGGAAGTCGCACTCCTGCTCCTTTTCGGAATTGTCTATGAAAAGCATAGCCTCATAGTATCGCTCCAGCATCTCGGAAAGCCGCGCACGCGAAGTGGAGTCCACCTGCTCGGCCGACATCTTGAATAAAGAAGCCGCCATCAAGAGCACTATGAGAGAGAGTCGTTTCATTTTTTCGGCAATTCCACACCTTCGGCCATAAACAGGGACGTATCTCCGTTATGGCGCAATATGTCTCGCACCGCAGACGAAGATATGTGCGCGAACTCCTGAGCCGTAGGTATTATGATGGTCTCGATCTCGGGAGCGAGTCGACGATTGGCATCGGCTATGCTCCTTTCCGTCTCGAAATCTATCATATTCCTCACGCCGCGAACTATATGGTTGATTCCCAGTTGCCTGCAGATATCTATAGTAAGCCCGGAATACTCTATCACCCTGACGCCTTCGAGTGAACGACAAGTCTGATTTATAATGTCCATCCTCGTGGGATTGTCGAAGAAGCCGGATTTGTCGCCATTGACACCCACGGCCACGACCACCTCGTCGAACATCGTGAGTGCTCGCTTGAGTATGTTAAGATGTCCGGCCGTAAATGGGTCGAACGAGCCCGGGAAGAGTGCTATTCGTTTCATTTCTTAGTTATAAACTTCACTATCAGGGTTAAAAACAACAGGGCGAACATCATATAGCATAGTCTGCCCACTATGTCGCCGTATAACGCGAAAAATGTCTGTTTAGTCGTAAGGTTGATTCTGGCGTGAAGCACGTCCGGAGTCCACCACTTCGACTGCTCGAGCACATCGCCCCTCTGGTCTATGAAAGCGGAGATGCCGGTATTCGCGCAACGTGCTATGTCGCGTCTTAACTCTATGGCTCTCAATCTGGAATAGCTGAAATGCTGCCTATACCCGGCAGTATTTCCCCACCATCCGTCATTAGTTATTACGCAGATGGCCTGAGCACCTTTGCGGACATATTGAGTACAGAATTCAGGATAAATGGACTCATAACATATAGGGACGCCCACCGGAATGCATCGCGACACGGTTCCATCTTCATCGTACTCCACTACGTTCAGGTTCTTCGCATAGCCCTGCGACACGCATCTTCCCATCAATCCCCCCAATGCGTCGTCGATAGGCGCGAAAACCTTAGGATAAGGGGTCAATTCCGAGCCCACCACGAGCTTGGTCTTGTCGGTTCTCTCCACTCGTCCCGTGCCATCCGTCATATAGGCAGTGTTATACGAGAGATACCATCCGTCGCCTCCGCCCAGAGGACGTGCCAGCACGCTCGGCGAGGCGTGAGTATAAAAGGCCTGATGCGTACTCGCCCCGAAAAGCAAGTTCACATTAGGGTATTTGTCTACCAAATTCTTAGAGAAAGTGCGCCAAGTCGGCGAATTCTTAGGAGAAGACACCCAGATATCCGAACAAAAGGTCTCCGGAAGCATAAGCAGCGTCACCTCCTGCGGATATGCCTTCAGGGTGTCCCTTCCGGCCAGTTCTTCGGTGAACAATTCCACGACCTGACGGTTCTGCGCGCTCTGCGGAACGGCCTTCAATTTCTGATAAGGGTCGAAATTCGACTGTGCCATAAGCACTTCCAGCCTGCCGGCATCCGCTCTCTCACGGTAGTGCGAATAAATTACCTTCGAGCACACGATAGGCCCTATTATCACTAATGCCAATCCCACCGCAGCGCTGTAGCGGGCTTTCCGGTTCCAAGTCCGGAAACTGCCGTCCGACAGACTTACCAGAATCCCGAAAATGGAAAGATTGGCCAGCCAAACCCAAAGGCTTCCGCCGAGAAGACCGGTGTATTCGTACCACTGAACCAGTCCGGTGGTACGCCCGAAGGCATTTCCGAACACCAGCCACGGCCAGCTTATCTGCGAAGATGTCAGATAGAAGCGCTCCCAGGCTATCCAAGCGACGGCGAGGAAGATGTAAGGGACGCATCCCTTGAAACGTTTCTTGCTTATTCTGAAAAGCGCGAAGATGATGGACATAAAGGCGGAATTGGCCAGGACGGCAAAGATGCCCCCGCCCACTGTCGCCTTGCATACCCACCAGGTAGTCAGCGCGTTGAAGATTACGAAAGTGAGATAGTACCACCAGAAAAAGCGTTTGACGCCATTAAACGAGGCGATACGTTCCGCGCAGAGAAGCGGTACCAGAGCCACGAGGGCCACTGCGCCGCATCCCGGCACCAGGAAAGGAATGCCCATCAAAATCGACGAGATGAGCAGAAGTATGATAATCAATCTATTCTGTTTCATTTTCCGTAGGCATATTCTTACAATACTTGCGCCACTTTTCCAATAGCTGCGTCATATCCTCCGGCAGAGGCGAGTCGAATCGGCACATCTTACCGGTTTTCGGATGCACGAATCCTAAGGTCTTCGCGTGAAGGGCCTGACGCGGACATATTTCGAAACAATTGGTTATAAATTGTTTATACTTAGCATAAATGGTCCCCTTTCGGATTTCCATACCACCATAGCGCTCATCGGCGAAAAGCGGATGCCCGATGGAGCCCATATGCACGCGAATCTGATGCGTACGGCCCGTTTCCAGACGGCACTCCACCAATGTCACGTAACCGAAGCGTTCGAGTACCCGATAATGGGTAACTGCGTGCTTTCCCTTTTCCGGGTCGTCGAAATTACGAAAGCGGAGTCTGTCATTAGGGTCGCGACCTATATAGCCTTCGACGGTGCCCTCGTCTTCGATGATGTTTCCCCAGACTATGGCATTATAGCACCTCTCGATGCTGTGCTCGAAGAATTGCTTGGCTAATCTGAGCTGAGACTCGTCGTTTTTCGCCACGAGAAGAAGTCCCGAGGTGTCCTTATCTATCCTATGCACGAGAATGCCCATCCTTTCATCCTCTGCTTCCGGACCTTGGCTTATACCCAAGTGATATGCGAGGGCATTGATGAGCGTGCCCTCGAAATGTCCGTGTCCGGGATGCACCACCATTCCGGCCGGCTTGTTTACCACGAGCACGTCGTCGTCTTCGTACACTATGTCGAGAGGAATGTCCTGAGGCAGGATTTCAAGGCCCCTGCGACGATACGGCATAATAAAGCGTATCACATCGCCCGGACGAATTATGTAATTGGCCTTCACGACCTTATCGCCTACGTGCACATAGCCTTCCTTAATGGCAAGCTGCACGCGATGGCGCGATGTGTCCTCGAGATGTTCCGACATATATTTGTCTATGCGCATAGGGCTCTGCCCTGCATCGACGTTAAGTCTGAAATGCTCGAAAAATTCAGGTTCTATCTCTATTTCTTCTTCCAGCCAGTCTTTTTCCATTACTCGATAAGTGCTAATGAATCAACAGGTTCAGGCTTAGGGAGTTTCTCTCTGTCTAGAGTCAAGTAAAGCTTTACGCCTCTTCCCATAGATGTTCTATCTTCGCTTTCGTGAGGAACCTGCCTGTAGACGAATGCCGCGAGCGAATCGGAATAAGTTCTCACGGTGCTGTCGAAAACCAGCTGTTCCACATTAAGATAGCTATCTTGCACGGCATTTACCGCCTTCATATATGGAAGTTCTACAAAAGACGGCACCACCGTAAAGGCATCGCTTGGGTTAGCGCCTACCTTCAGGTTTACCACAGTGCCCACATCGACCTTAGTGCCCGGCGCGATATCGCTGACACCTACCATCTGACCCAGCACGTTATTCGTAGCCAAGTCCCTGACATAGAGCAGTGTACCCAGGGCCAATCCGTTCGCCGTCAGCTCCACCTTAGCCTGTCTTACGGTAAGTCCCACGAGCGACGGCATGGGAACCTGACGCTTTCTGACGGCATTTACCGTGATATAAATCTTTCTGCCATCCTTCACCTCGCTGCCCGCTTTCGGCGTCTGTGCATAGATGGCCCCGTGCCTGAACCGGTTCACGAACACTGAATCCGTGACGATGAGCTGCAGATGGTCCTTTGAGGCCAATCCCGCCGCGTCGTTCATCCTCATCCCGATGAAATCCGGCACTTCCACGTACTTATTGTGCTCTGTAAACTTCTTCAGGCCAAAACTCAAACCGCCTATGACCATACAGAATATGACGATGGCCAAAAGCAAGTTCGTAACTATCCAATTCTTCTTAAAAAAATTCATAAAGAAAGCCTCTTATTTTCTTAGGGTTCTGTTCGCGAGGTTAATGCGATACTTGAACATCTCCTTACCCTTATAGAAGTAGATGGAGACTACGTTATTATCCATAAATCCTACCTGGGCGATGTAGCGTTGCGTCTTGCGGTTCTTGCATACCGGCTCCGCCCATACGAGCAGGTGGGCATTGGTCTTCTTATTCCTTACTATTACTACGGAATAGCCTCTCACGTCGCACACTCCGGCTTCGAGATTACCCTTCGTGCTCTTCTTCGCCTTCTTATAGGCCGTATATATGGAGCAATCCTCGGAAATGGTGCCGAATTCTATGGTTCTGGCAGATTTCATAGCATTAGGATTATTCTCAAGCCACCAGTCTATGTACTCGTCGCTCTTGAAGTCGGCCTCGGAAAGGACTTTGAGCCTGGTGTCTACTCTGAACAGCGAATCCAGATAGGTAGAATAGACATTCTTTTCTACCAATGCGAGCGAAGACACTCCTTCTATGCAAAACTCCCCTTTCGTAGGCTTTATCGCAGTACCGTCGAAATCAAGTCCATACAGGGAGTTATCCTGAAGCGAATAGAGGTATCTCGTCAGTTTGAGGCGTTTTCCGCCATCGTATCGGCATAGCAGAGGAATCTCCAGCATCTGAGCGTCTCCGACATTCACGAGCGCCACCGAATCGCACTTGGTATAGACGGCGTCTGCCGACGGAGCGTCCGGATAGATGTAATAGGGATTTCCGTTAATCTTATACCTCTTACGTTTAAGGGTATAGTCGGTGATGACTATCGACGAGTCGGTGTAATCTACGCAAATAGCCGACACTGTCTTGCCGGCCTGATGTTCGAGAACGTTCTGGTGCTCGGCGCGAGGGTCGAACCCTTTCTTCTGGCCGAAACACAAGACGCTGCAGAATAATGCCATTATGGCCAATACCTTTCCTTTCCTCATTCTAAATGACTTTCAAGTCCTTACCCACTTTGATGAATGCATCTATCGCGCGATCTAGCTGGTGCTGCGTGTGTGCGGCGCTTAGCTGAACGCGGATTCTCGCTTGGCCTGCAGGCACTACAGGATAATAGAATCCGGTTACGAAGATTCCCTCTTCGGCCATAGCGCTAGCGAACTTCTGGCTCAGAGGAGCGTCGTACAGCATCACTGCGCAGATGGCGCTCTGTGTAGGCTTGATGTCAAATCCCGCCTCAAGCATCTTCGCGCGGAAGTATTCCACGTTCTCCACGAGTCTTGAGTGCAGTTCGTCGCTCTCTTCGAGCATCTTGAAGAGCTCCACTCCGGCGCCTGCTATCATAGGAGGCAACGAGTTCGAGAAAAGATATGGACGGCTTCTCTGACGAAGCATCTCTATAATCTCCTTTCGGCCTGTGGTAAATCCGCCTACGGCTCCGCCGAATGCCTTTCCTAGAGTTCCGGTGTGGATGTCTATCCTGTCGTAGCAGTCGTACAACTCTCCGACTCCCCTTCCCGTAGGGCCTACCACTCCGGCGCTGTGACTCTCGTCCACCATCACGAGTGCGTCGTATTTTTCCGCGAGGTCGCAGATTCTGTCCATAGGAGCGACATTACCGTCCATAGAGAATACGCCGTCGGTCACTATGATGCGGAAGCGCTGTGCCTGGGCTTCCTGAAGACAGCGTTCGAGCTCTGTCATATCGGAATTGGCATAACGATAACGCACTGCCTTACAAAGACGTACGCCGTCGATTATGGATGCGTGATTCAATGAATCGGAGATGATGGCATCTTCAGCGGTGAGAAGCGGCTCGAAGACACCGCCGTTAGCGTCGAAACAGGCAGCATAGAGAATGGTGTCTTCGGTGTGGAAGTATCTTGATACGGCTTTTTCAAGTTCGAGGTGCACGTCTTGGGTTCCGCAGATGAATCGAACGGAGCTCATTCCGTAGCCACGGGCGTCCATCGTGCGCTTCGCAGCCTCGATCAGGCGAGACGAATTGGCCAGTCCCAAGTAGTTGTTGGCACAAAAATTAAGGGCTTTTCTGCCGTCGCTCAGGGTGATTTCTGCGCCCTGCTCGGAGCATATTACACGTTCCTGCTTGTAGAGACCGTCTTTACGGATCTTTTCGAGTTCGCAGGTAAGATGTTCTTGAAATTTGCCGTACATAATATACTATTTGTTTAGTTTGACTTTCAAATTCTTTATCATATCCTGAGTCATAGCGTCGAGGTCGTAGGTCGGAGCCCAGCCCCATTCCTTACGGGCACAGGTGTCGTCCATATTATCCGGCCAAGAATCGGCTATGCTTTGACGCACCGGGTCTACCTCGTAGCGCATCTTGAAGGAAGGTATGTACTTTCGTATGGATGCGGCTATGGTCTCCGGGTCGAAGCTCATAGATGCGATATTGAAGGAATTACGATGTTTCAGGTAGCGCGGGTTCGCCTGCATAATGTCTATGGCGGCACGAAGCGCATCCGGCATATACATCATATCCATAAGGGTTCCTGCGGCTATAGGGCACACGAATTCCTCGCCCTTTACCGCAGCGTAGTAGATTTCCACGGCATAGTCGGTAGTACCGCCACCCGGAAGAGTGGTATAGCTGATTAGCCCCGGGAATCGAACGGAGCGGGTGTCTACTCCGTATTTGTGGAAATAGTAGTCACTTAGCAGCTCGGTAGCCACCTTCGTGACTCCATACATAGACGTAGGACGCTGAATGGTGTCCTGAGGAGTATTCTTGTGCGGAGTGGACGGGCCGAAAGAACCGATGGAACTCGGCGTGAACACTGCGCACTTTTTCTCTCTCGCCACCTCCAGAACATTTATCAGGCCATTCATCTGAATGTCCCAAGCCTTCAACGGAAGTCTTTCTGCCGTAGCCGAAAGAAGAGCGGCCAAGTTATAGATGGTGTCGATGTCGTATTTGTCGACGGCATCGGCTATCTGCTTGGCATTACACACGTCCACTTCCTCACTCGGTCCGCTAGAAAGGAGTTTTCCCTTAGGCTCGCATCCCTTAATGTAGCCGGCGACGACCTTCCCGTTAGGGAAAGTGCGCCGCAGCAACATAGTGAGTTCGGAGCCAATCTGGCCCGTAGCTCCAATTACAAGAATATTTTTCACTATTTCAACTCTTTGAATTTCTCTGCAGAAATCTTCTTCGCCTTAAGGGTGATGACACTCTTGATCTTGTCGAGAACTTTCTGGTCTTCTACCTGCTCGGCGAGTCTTTCGACCTGCTTCTGGTCGTGAAGTACGTTGTTTACGGCCTCGTCGATCATTTCCTGAGGAACGTTTCCGATACCGTACATGGCGTACTGATAGGTAACGAATGCCTTAGCAGCGTCCTTAAGGTCGTCTGCACTTACCTGAAGCTCGAATTTCTTCATAAGGCTGCCTCTTACGAGCTGCCACTTGAAGTCCTCTGCAAATGCAGGGAATTCCTCTTCTACCTGCTCTGCGGTTACCTTTCCGTCGTTAGCGTGGAGAAGCCATCTCTTGAGAAATGCCTCAGGAAGCTCTACGCCGGCCTTGTTTACATAGAAATCGCGGATGTCCTTAGAAAGTCTCCACTGAGCCTCCGACTTGTAGTTCTCCTTAAGGCGCTCTGAAGCCTCTTTCTCGATCTCCTCGTCGGTCTTCTCTTCCTTCTTGCTCTCGTAGTATTTCTTAAGGTTGGCAGTCATATCTTCCTTCTCCTTAGCGGATACGGTTACGCTGTAGTTAGGCACTTCGTCCTCTGCCACTACCTCTACGTCTACCTCAGGACTCAAAGCCATATCGAACACGAAAGTGAACTCGTTACCGCTGGTCCAGTCCACATCCGGCTGCTTCTCGCTTGAGAGAGGCTCTCCCAAGATGTGAAGTTTCTCGTCGTCAATGAACTTCTGGAGACCTGTACCGATAACCTCGTTAATGGAATCGGCCAACACCTGTCCGCCGTACACGCGCTGAACGAGGCTCATAGGAACATTTCCCTTACGGAATCCCTTGAAGTCAGCACGACGTCTGCAATCTGCAAGTTTCTTCTTCTCAATCTCCGCATAATCTGCAGGCTCGATGTTCATAGTAAGCTCGATATTGAGCTTGTCAATCTGGTTTTTTGTTAATTTCATACTATTTATTATTATTTGATTTTTCTTTTCGGGTATTTGATTCTCTCGTGATACATTTGGCCCAAATAGGTCTGCATCACGATTTTAATGGTATCTATCTCCTTAAGGGTAATGTCGGCCTGTTCCAATTGGCCGTCCTCTATCTTATAGGCGAAGATTCTGTCCACGAGCGCGGAAATGCTCTCCTGCGAGTAGTCTCTCAATGTTCTAGAAGCGGCCTCGATGGAGTCGCTCAGCATTAGGATGACCTGCTCCTTAGTGGTCGGGGTAGGTCCCGGATACAGGAACTCCTTCTTTAGCTCAGGGTCGCCGCCCTCCTTAAGGTATTTGTCGTAGAAGAATGAGACACAGGTGGTTCCGTGATGAGTCCTGATGAAATCGGTAATAACCGACGGGAGTTTGTGCGCCTGTGCGAGTTCCACGCCGTCCGTAACGTGCTTTATGATGTCCTGGGCGCTCTGGAGCGGAGTGATGTCCGCGTGATATTTGGCGTCGGTCGAGGTCAGGGACTCGTTCTCCACGAAGCAGAGAGGATTCTTGATCTTTCCTATGTCGTGATAGAGAGCGCCTGCCTTTATGAGAATCTCGTCGGCATTAATGGCTCTCGCTGCTGCCGAGGCCAAATTCATCACCTGAAGTGAGTGCTGGAATGTACCCGGAGCCTTCTGCTCGAGCTGGCGAAGCAGTTCGTTAGAAGTGTCCGAGAGCTCCTGAAGGCGGGTAGACGACACGAGATTGAAGCTCCTCTCGAGAAGGTAGACAAACGGATGGAGTGCTACCTGAAGGATGGAGCCTATGCATATAAGTCCCAGTGTAGGAAGGTAATCCACATTTATGACGCCCGTAATGACGAATGCCGAGAACAGGACTGCGGTGCACACGAAGTTAATCGATGCAGCGATGAACTGCTTCGCTCCCTTCGAGAAATGCTTGAACACGTAGAGCGTTATGACTCCGGATACGAGATACATCATAAACATAGCTGCGCCGTTCTCCGCGAAGAGAAGCAGCGGAAGCAATGTGGCGATGTATACCGGATAGATAACCCTGGTCCTGAAGAAAGCCTGTAGATAAAGCGCTGCCACCGAGAACGGGAAGATGAATATCCACTGCGGAGCGAACTTAATCAAAAGAAGCTCCACGGAAGCTATCAGGGTAAAGACCACCACGACATAGAGGTATCGATTGTAGTCTTTGAATATCATAACATTAGAGAAGTAGATGGCGAAGTACAGGCAGATGAGTATGCCCAATACCAGCAGCGCATTTCCCAGCCAGATGGCGGCAATTGGCCTATCGTAGCCGTAGCTTTGCTCGTATTCGGCCTTATAGGAGTCTAGCATCTGGGCCACCTCGGCGGTAATAAGCTCGCCATTATTCACGATAATGGTTCCGGCGTTCACGAATCCGGAAGTAGTCGATACCATCGACTGTGTCTGGCTGTGTACGAGAGCCGTAATCTGCTCGTCGTAGACTAGATTAACCGCAAGCAGGTCGTATATGGACTTCGACCTTATTACCGAGTCTACGTTAACCTCGGGACAATCCGTCGAAACCTCGTGAAGGAGTGCGATTCGTGCCTGCGGAAGGAGATAGACCTCTGACACAGGCACCTTTTCGGCACGTTTTCCCTTCTGGACATATATCAATTCGACATTATCCTGAATCTCGGGGATGATTCCCTTATTGTAGATATCTGACAGGTGTCTGACCAGCGAAGACTTCAATCCCGGAACATCGGCGAAGCTCATTCCCTCAATCTTTCTGAAACTCTCTCCTACCACCTCGGTGGACATCTTGTAGTAAGGAATTACGGTAGACGACAAATCAGCCTTTTCCTTAGCTATCTGTTCACTGGTTTTCAGAAGAGGGAAATCAAACTGGGCCACGAGAGTCTCGTAGCGCCAAGCCTGACCCTTCGAATAGTCATAACCCCACTTCGCCGTGCGTGGCACCAAGACCATAAGCACCGCGAAAGATACCACAAGGGGTATGACAACCTTCCACCTGAAAGAAGATTTCATCTTTTTATGCGTCTATATTAGCGTAATGTGCGTTTTCTTCGATAAACTGTCTGCGTGGCGGTACATCGTCGCCCATAAGCATAGAGAAGGTACGCTCGGCCTGAGCTGCGTTCTCTATGGTAATCTGGCGGAAACGACGACGCTCTGGGTCCATAGTGGTAGCCCACAACTGCTCATCCGACATTTCTCCCAAACCTTTATAGCGCTGAACGGTATAACCCTTGTCAGAGCCCTTTCCGAGCTTGAGCGCAGCCTCTTCTCTCTGTTCCTCGGTCCAGCAATATACCTCTTCCTTACCCTTCTTCACCAAGTAAAGCGGTGGAGTGGCGAGGTATACGTAGCCGTTCTTTATGAGGTCGAACATATATCTAAAGAAGAATGTGAGGATAAGACAGGCAATGTGAGAACCATCGACATCGGCATCGGTCATAATCACTACCTTATGATATCTCAGCTTGCTCAAGTCCATATGTTTCTCGCCGTTTTCGTCTTCCTGTGCCACGGTAACGCCCAGTGCGGTGTAGATGTTCTGAATCTCCTGGCTGTCGAAAGCCCTGTCCACAGCAGCCTTCTCGACGTTCAAAATCTTACCACGAAGCGGGAGAATAGCCTGAAATTCGCGATTTCTACCCAGCTTGGCAGTACCGCCTGCGGAATCTCCCTCGACCAGGAATAGCTCGCACTTCTCCGGGTCTCTCTCGGAGCAGTCGGCCAATTTACCCGGCATACCTGCGCCGCTCAAAACCGATTTGCGCTGCACCATCTCACGTGCCTTTCGCGCCGCATTACGGGCAGTGGCAGCGAGAACGATCTTCTCGATGATGGTCTTCGCAAGTTTAGGATTCTCTTCCAAGAAAATATCCATAGCAGCCGCAGTAGCTTGAGATACAGCCGATGTAACTTCCGTGTTACCGAGCTTCGTCTTAGTCTGGCCTTCGAATTGAGGCTCTGCCACCTTCACTGAGATGACTGCCGTAAGGCCTTCCCTGAAGTCTTCGGGAGCGAGCGGATCCTTCATCTTCGCGAGAAGGTTATTCTTCTCCGCGTACTGTTTCAAGGAACGGGAAAGACCCATCTTGAAACCCTGAAGGTGAGTACCACCCTCTATGGTGTTGATGTTATTTACGTAAGAATATATCTTCTCCGAATAGCCTGTGTTATACTGAAGGGCTATGTCGATAGGAATTATCTTATCTGAAGACACGCAGATAGGCTCCGGAATCAAGGTCTGCGCACCTGCGTCGAGATACTCGATGAACTGCTTGAGACCATCGTTCGAATAGAATACCTCGCTACGGAAAATCTTACGGCCGGTAGGCTTCGCATTATCGTTCTCGTCGGTCACATACTCGTCGACGAGTTCCCTCTCATCGGTCAAGGTAATGCGCACGCCCTTATTAAGATAGGACAATTCCCTCAATCGCGCAGCCAGCGTGTCGTACTTATAGATAGTGGTCTGAGTAAAGATCTCAGCGTCCGGATGGAAGGTGATGATGGTTCCTGTGTTATCGGAATCGCCTACTACCTGGACAGGGCCAAGTGGTTTACCCTTAGAGAATTCCTGCTTGAAGACCTTACCCTCGCGGTGAACTTCTGCAATAAGATGGTCGGAAAGGGCATTCACGCAGGACACACCCACACCATGAAGACCTCCGGACACCTTGTAGCTGTTCTTACTGAACTTACCGCCGGCGTGAAGCACCGTAAGAACCACCTCCAAAGCGGAACGATGTTCCTTTTCGTGCATACCGGTAGGGATACCACGTCCGTTATCCTCTACCCTTATGGAGTTGTCAGGAAGAATGCTCACCTCTATGTCGGTACAGAATCCGGCCATAGCCTCATCTATACTGTTATCCACCACTTCATATACCAGATGATGCAATCCCCTCTCGGATACATCTCCGATATACATCGATGGTCTCTTTCTTACGGCCTCCAATCCCTCAAGCACCTGAATGCTGTCAGCACCATACTGCTGCTCGGCCTGTTTGATTTCTTCTGTCTCTATCATTTTCTTAATTTATTTTATATTCGAAAAGCCTACAAATTTACTAAAAAAAGCAGGCTTTTGCAAGCGTCTCTAGAAAGTGTAGTTAAATCCTACTATTTGCTGGCTTCCGCTGTAGGAAACGTTGTTGAAATGGAATACGGCAGACACCTTTATCCGCAGGCTTCCTCCCAGCACCCTCGAATAGAAAAACTCCAGGCGGTCGTAGCTTCCATATTTCGACGAGTCGTTATAAATCCTGAAGAACGGGTCGTTAAAGTAGAGTCTGTCCACGTAAGGCACGCCCGCCGAATCCGACTTATAATACAAGGGCATTATGTCCTTTCCTATATACAGGCTGTTGCTCGCTCCCCAAAAGTCCTTTTCCATACGCAGGGTAAGCTCGGCCAATCCCGGAAGCTCGAACTCGCTCGTAACCGTCCTGTCCCTCTGCACGGACTGGAGATATCCCAACTTGAGATAAAATTCATCTAAAAAGGACATCTTTTTCAAGTCGAACACCAAATAAGGCTCTACGAGAGCGTTATCGCACACGCCAGGAGCCTCGACGGAGCTGGCGAAATGCACCATATATGCATTGTATCCCACATTAAACCAATCGGATATCTGATGATGCCCTGCAGAGAAAATCATAAATTGCTCCTTAATGGAAGAACTGGCGCCGTATTTTCCCATCCAGTCGCAGCCCAGTTCCACCACCGTGCGCGGAGTGGAATAGGAGAAGAGCACGCCCTCTATGTACGGGTCGTACCAAGCCTGCTTTTCGGAGATGAAAGCCGTAGACCACTGCTCCAGACACTTGGTACGAGGGAAGACGCCTCCGGTTATGGAAAAATGCCTCTCGGCTTCGTTATAGTCGTATCTGTAATAGTAGAAAAAGTCCGAAAGAATCTTAGCGCCTATGTCGTTAATGTTACCGAAGTCCTTTCTAATTTCGGCACCACCTATCAAGCTGTGTTTCGAGCCCTCCGAGCCCGTTCTCAGCCCTATGGTAGGATAGAATCTGGTGCCGAAGATGGTTCCCGACCCGGAAAAGTCACTGGGAGCGTATTCCCTGTTATCGAAACGCAGGTCGAAGCCCAAATCGTAGATAAATTCGGAATGCTTGCCGTCCGACTGCTGCGCATAGGCAAAATCTGCGCTGAACAGGCTGCAAGCCGACAGCGCCAATAGTATTTTCGTAAATTTCATAGCCTAAATATCGTTCTTTTTTCGCATCTTTGCAAATATATGAACGGAGATAAGCTTTGGAATAGCAATTTCATAAAAATATGCATAGGGAACTTCCTAATCAAGTTTTCCTTTACCCTCATAGTTCCCCTATTGCCCCTTTACCTAAGTGAGACTTTCGGAGCGAATAACGATACCATAGGCGTCATTCTGTCCTGCTATACCATTATGATAATATTGGTAAGTCCCTTCAGCGGCTACATAGTGGACAGTTTTCCCAGGAAAGCCATACTCCTGCTGTGTAATTTCGTGTTCTTCGCCTTGTTCGCAGGCTACATAGCGGCGGGGTCTCTCACTGTATTCGCCATCTTCCGCACCATTCACGGCGCTCCTTTCGGGACGGCGGTTGTATCCACGAATACAGTAGCCATAGACGTACTTCCCTCTTCGCGACGCACCGAGGGCATCAGCTACTTCGGATTGAGCAACAACCTCGCCACCGCGCTTGGCCCGTTTGCCGCCGTATTCGTGCTCAAGGCTGCCGGCGGGAACTATCAGATGCTGTTTCTCTTCTCTATGATAATGTCGCTGGTCGCACTGATCGTGAACTCCACCATAAAGATGGAAAGGCGCGATTACCGCACTGCCGAAAAGAAAGTGATTTCGCTCGACAGGTTCTTTCTGGTGAAAGGCGCGAGACAGGCGGTGAACATTATATGCTTCTCGTTTTGCTATGGCGTCGTGTCCACCTATGTGGCCATCTACGGTAAGGAAGAATTAGGCATCACGTCCGGCACCGGATTCTGGTTCCTGTTCTTCGCGATAGGCCTGATGGTTTCCAGATTGACCGGGGCCAAGGGATTGAAGGAGAACAAAATCAGCAAAAATACGGCCGAGGGCATATTGGCATCGATCGTGGGCTATTTCCTGTTCGCCGCAGTGCGCACCGAGTGGGCGTTCTACTTGGCCCCCTTCATCATCGGTCTGGGGAACGGGCATATGTACCCGGGATTTCAGAGTATGTTCGTGAATCTGGCGCACAATTCCCAGAGAGGTACGGCCAATTCCTCTATGCTGACGTCCTGGGAGGCAGGCGTGGGATTGGGCGTATTGGCCGGAGGCGTGGTCAGTGCCCATCTGGGTTACCACTGCGCGTTCTGGGTGGCATTGGCCGTGAACTTCGTGGGGCTGGTGATGTTCTTTACGGTAAGCCGCGCGCACTTCGAGAAGAATAAACTTCGGTGATCTTATTTGAAAAAACGAAGATTAAAAGTAAATTTGTAGGCTCAAAAAACACATTATATGGAAAATATAGGTTTAGGCTTGGAACTGATGCTGGTCGGTATGGTGACGGTGTTCATCATCTTGCTGATAGTCATCTACGGAAGCCAATTGCTAATTAAAATCGTGAACAAAGTCGCGCCCGCCGAAGCTCCTGCTCCGAAAAGGCAGGCGGAGGGAGAAGACCTTCGTCCCGTATTCGAAGCAGCTGTAAGTCAACTCACGGAGGGCAAGGGACATCTTACTAACGTAACTAAACTATAAAATGGGAAAAGAGATAAAATTGAGCCTCGTGTTCAGAGACATGTGGCAGAGCGCCGGCAAGTATCAGCCGCGCGTGGATCAGCTTGTTAAAATCGCTCCGGTAATCGTCAAGATGGGGTGTTTCGACCGCGTGGAGACTAACGGCGGCGGATTCGAGCAGGTTAACCTCCTATATGGAGAAAATCCTAACAAATCGGTAAGGGAATGGACCAAGCCTTTCCGTGAGGCCGGCATCCAGACCCATATGCTGGACAGAGCCCTTAACGGACTTAGGATGAGCCCTTGCTCCAAGGACCTCAGGGAGCTTTTCTACAAGGTCAAGAAGGCACAGGGAACGGACATCACCCGTATATTCTGCGGCTTGAACGACCCTCGTAACGTGATTCCTTCGATAGGATATGCCAAGCAGGCCGGAATGATAGCGCAGGCTTCGCTTTGCATCACCCATTCCCCTGTCCACACCGTAGAATACTACATAGGACTCGCCAAGCAGTTCATAGAGGCAGGTGCAGATGAGATTTGCCTTAAGGATATGGCAGGTATCGGACGCCCGGTTTCATTAGGTAAGATAGTTAAGGGTATAAAGGAATACGCTCCGCAGATTCCTATCCAATACCACTCACATTCGGGTCCCGGATTCAGTATGGCATCCATCCTAGAGGTGTGCGAGAACGGCTGCGACTACGTGGACGTAGGTATGTCACCACTTTCGTGGGGTACCGGCCACGCAGACGTGATAGCGGTTCAGGAGATGCTTAAGGACGCGGGATTCCAGGTTAAGGACATAAATATGGAAGCCTATATGCAGGCCCGCACCCTCATTCAGGAGATGCTCGACGACTTCCTGGGATACTACTGCCCATCGCTTAACAGAATAGACAATTCCCTTCTCATAAAGCCAGGTCTTCCGGGAGGCATGATGGGTTCGCTTATGACCGACCTCGAGGAGAATCTCTCTTCTCTTAACAAATGGAAGGAAAAGCACGGACAGAAGCCGCTTACCACAGACGAACTGCTGGTAAAGCTCTTCGACGAAGTGGCTTACGTATGGCCTAAGGTGGGATTCCCTCCTCTGGTAACTCCTTTCTCCCAGTACGTGAAGAACCTTTCACTTATGAACGTAGTGTCTATGGAGAAAGGCAAGAACCGCTGGGAAATGTTCCCTGACACCATCTGGGATATGGTATTGGGCAAGGCAGGAAAGCTTCCTGGCGAAGTCGACGATGAGATTAAGGCACTTGCCGCAGCTCAGGGCCGCCAATTCATATCCACGGACCCTCAGGAGAACTATCCGGACTGTCTGGACGAGTTCCGCGCCAAGATGAAGGCTAACGGCTGGGAGACAGGCCAGGACGACGAAGAACTCTTCGAGTATGCTATGCATCCTGTTCAGTACGAAGCATATAAGAGCGGAAAGGCTAAGGCCGACTTCGAGGCCGACCTCGCCAAGCGCAAGGCCGAAAAGAACGCTCCTAAGGGTGCAGCCCTTCCGGAGAGCATCATCGTGAACCTTAACGGCGCTTCATATAAACTGGACATCTCTTACGACGGAACGGCACCTGCCGCTTCCGCTACCGCAGCTCCGGTGTCGAACTCAGACGCAGAGGATGTTCCGGCTCCTATTTCCGGCAAATTCCTCCTCACCCAGGATGGTAGCGAGACCCCTCGTAAGGTCGGAGACCACGTGAAGAGAGGAGACGTACTCTGCTATATCGAAGCGATGAAAATCAACAACGCCATCTGCGCGGACTTCGACGGCACGGTTACAGCCATCCTCGCACATAACGGAGACACCGTAGAAGAAGATGACGTTATCGTTAAAATGACTAGAGACAAATAATTATGGGAGATATACTCGATAGACTCTATGAGATGACCGCCATAAGCAACATCGCCGAGAACCCTTCGTTCCTGCTGATGTACCTTATCGCCTTCGGTCTTCTCTACCTGGGAATCGTAAAGAAATACGAGCCCCTGCTGCTGGTCCCCATAGCCTTCGGCGTACTGATTGCCAATTTCCCCGGCGGAGAGATGGGCGTAATCCAGACCGACGCTGCGGGTATGGTCACATTGGCCGACGGAACCGTGCGCAGCATCTGGGATATGCCTCTTCACGACATCGCCCACGAATTCGGCATAATGAACTATCTCTACTACGGCCTCATCAAGACCGGACTGCTGCCGCCTATCATCTTTATGGGTGTGGGTGCGCTGACGGACTTCGGCCCGATGCTCCGTAACCTCAAGCTCGCCATCTTCGGTGCCGCTGCCCAATTCGGTATCTTCGCAGTGCTGCTCGTCTCCCTGATGCTCGGATTCACCCCTCAGGAAGCCGCATCGCTGGGCATCATCGGTGGAGCCGACGGTCCTACGGCGATCTTCACCACGATCAAATTGGCCCCACATCTTCTCGGGCCAATCGCTATCGCAGCCTACAGCTATATGGCGCTCGTGCCGGTGATCATTCCTCTGGTAGTCAAGCTTACTTGCACGAAGAAAGAGCTGATGATCAATATGAAAGAGCAGGACAAACTCTATCCTCCGAAGGGCGAGATAAAGAATATGCGCGCGCTGAAGATCATCTTCCCTATCGCCGTTACCACCATCGTGGCCATCTTCGTGCCTACTGCAGTTCCTCTCGTGGGTATGCTTATGTTCGGTAACCTCGTGAAGGAAATCGGCGCCGACACCTCGCGTCTTTTCAATGTGGCAAGTAACGGTCTTATGAACGCCGCTACCATATTCCTGGGACTTTGCGTGGGTGCTACTATGACAGCCGAAGCATTCCTGAACTTCCAGACATTGGGCATCGTGGTCGGTGGATTCTGCGCATTCGCACTGAGTATCGCCAGCGGTATCTTTATGGTCAAGATCTTCAACCTGTTCTCGAAGAAGAAAATCAATCCTCTCATCGGCGCTACGGGTCTTTCAGCCGTTCCTATGGCCAGCCGCGTATGTAATGGAATAAGCACCAAATACGACCCTAAGAACCACGTGCTTAACTATTGTATGGCATCTAACATCTCCGGAGTCATCGGCTCGGCCGTCGCTGCGGGTGTGCTCATCTCATTCTTAGGATAGAGAGTTCGTAAAATTATAAGAGAAAAGGATCGACTGCTTAGTAGTCGGTCCTTTTTTGATTTGATATGAATCGATATGCGGCGAAAATGAGCATTGGTCCCAATCCCGAATAGAAGGCTGCCGTGAATTCCGCAGGGATGCAAGGGACAAACTTGATGGCTACGCCGAGGCAGGACATAAACACGAGCAGAATCCATCCTCCGAGCGGAAAGGTGGCCCAGACGCCGGTCTTTTCCGGCTGACTCGCTATGTGGGCGGAATACTTGTCCACCGCCTTACGGAACATAAAGAAGAACCCGACGATGACGAATGCCGTAATGAGCATCAGATACCACTGCTCCCCCATGTGCATGGTCATATATGTCTTTAGGCCTTTAATGGCGATGATCACTCCGGGCGCGCCCCAGAGAATGGCGGCGATGTAGTAAAGTACGGTCCTATTCATAAAATTACATTTCGTTTCAAAAGATTGCAAAGTAACAACAAATAATTGAGAAAATGGGAAAGATGCAGTATTTTTTATCTATATTTGTAGAAACAAGACGCTTTTATGGAGTCGTTTGAAGACAAGATACAGGCCAGGCCATTTGTCAAATGGGTCGGAGGAAAAACACAATTGCTGGATGAAGTCAAGAAGTCGCTACCTCGCGATTTCTCGACACGTCAGCACATTACTTATGTGGAGCCTTTTGTAGGTGGCGGAGCTGTAATGTTCAAACTTCTCCAAGAGTATCCTAATATCGAACGGGCCATCATAAATGACATAAACGAAGAGCTAATCTGCACATATCGCGTTATCAAAGAGAATGTTGAAGTTCTAATCGAGCGTCTCTCCGTCATACAGTCAGAGTACATACCTCTAAGCGCAGACGATAGAAAGAGTTACTTTATCGCCAAGAGGTCTTTGTTCAACACGAAGAAGATTACTCCACTAGAAACCGCCGCCCTGTTCATCTTCTTAAATCGCACGTGTTTTAACGGACTATACAGAGTTAACTCCAAGGACGAATTCAATGTTCCCCACGGAAAGTACGTAAATCCACGGATTTGCGACGCAGACAACCTTCGCGCTTGCTCCCAAGTCCTGCAAAAGGTGGAGATTCTCTGCGGCGACTTCGCGGAAACAGGAAGATACGCAGGTCCGGATACATTATACTACTTCGATCCGCCATATAAGCCCATAACGGAAACATCCTCTTTCACTTCCTACACTAGAGGAGGCTTCGACGATCGGGAGCAAATACGACTTCGTGACTTCTGCGACCATATTTCCGCAGCCAAATCCAGCTTTATAGCAAGCAATTCCGATCCACGAAACACTAATTCGGAGGAAAACTTCTTCGATAATATTTATAATAACTTCTTCATTAGGAGAGTATCTGCCACCAGAATGATTAACTCCGATGCATCTGGTCGCGGTTCCATCTCCGAAATAATGATTTCAAACGTGACAAACGCCAAA
>OQVT01000374.1_pt1 | contig 24003 bp, 19 predicted proteins | sample 1691561 | NCBI WGS metagenome assembly OQVT01 (sample SAMN03418260, study PRJEB22391) | human gut metagenome | biome: human-gut; feature: organic feature; material: feces | host: Homo sapiens | place: Tanzania | collected 2013-01 | reverse complement strand
AACGATGTTCAAGCCCTGCAAGGAGCTGTATGTCGTGGGCGGCTGCTGCCAACTCTCATGGAACTATTGGGACTCGCCCTCTACAATACGTTTCACCAACAACCCTGCCAACGACGAAGAGATGGTGTGGGAGGGTGTGCTCAACGCCGACTGGAAAGAGTCGCGCGAGGAGCCGTCAAAGCTTAAGATTCTCACCACACAGAGCTGGTTTGAGACAACATTCCATCCTTACACCGCCGACGCTCCAGTTGAGGGCACCAGCAATCTGCGCTCAACAGGCGGTCCCGACACCAAGTGGACTATCTCGCGCAACGGACGTTACCGCCTGACGGTGAACACGTTCAAGGAGACTCTTCGCGGCGAGTATCTCGGCGCTGCCCAGACCGAAGCCAAGGACAACGAGGTGACAGGCATAAACAACATCAAGCATAATGATGGCTCATGCGACGTTTTCGACATCTGCATAGCTGCCAACCACGGCACGATAAATGTTGTGTCTTCATCAGTCCCCGCCGATGTTACCGTTCATGCGAGTAGCGGACAGCTCGTCGCTTCACACATGGCAATGTCAAACGGCATCGTGGCGTCAAACCTTTCCAAAGGGGTGTATGTGGTTAAGGCCACTGCCTCTGGCGAATCGGTTGTCAAAAAGGTTGTGGTAAACTGATCTTTTAAAACTTAAGGAAGAAAATGGTCGTTAAAAAACTATAGAACATAGATATGTTGAAAAAATAGATTTTTATCGGCCTTTTCTTTTACCTATCCTTTGGTGCTGCACATAGAAAACATTGGTGCAGCAAATCAAGATCATTAGTGCTGCAAATCAAAATCATTGGCGCAGTACATAGAAAACATTGATGCAGCAAATCAAGATCATTGGTGCAGCAAACCGATCCTTTGATAAAACCAATCTTAAAATCTATTGATTGCGTAATTTTTTAAACTATAGATGATGCAAAGTTATAAAAACATTCTGTTCTCATGCGTGCTGGCATGCGCTTCAGTTCTCTCTGCCCCTGCTGCCACCTGGGTTCCATCGCTTGACGTTACAACAGACAAGGCGTGCTACGCGCCCGGACAGACGGTTACGTTCAAGGCTGTGGGCACCATGCCCGCCAACACCAACATACGTTACCGCCACGGCTCTGCCGTCGTGGAGACCGCACGGCTTACGTCAAGCTCATGGACATGGACACCGCCGACGGCTGATTATCAGGGCTACATGGCAGAGCTGTTCACCACCGCTGCCGACGGCACCGAGACAATAGTGGGCACCATTGCTGTTGATGTGTCGAGCCAGTGGACGCGCTTCCCGCGCTATGGCTTCGTGGCCGATTTTGACAATCACAACAACGCCGTCGACAAGAACGCTAACATAAAGACGGAGATGGCATATCTGAACCGTCTCCACATCAACGGCGTGCAGTTTCAAGACTGGCAGTGGATGCACCACAAGCCTGTAAAGTTTAACGCTGACGGCTCGCTCACACAATGGTATCAGGACATCAGCAACCGATGGGTGGGAGTGGAATATGTGAAAAACTACATCGCCGAGCAGCATAAGTATGGCATGAAATCGATCTTCTACGACCTCTGCTTCGGCGCGTGGAAGGATGCCGACAAAGATGGCGTGAAGCCAGAATGGGCATTGCTGAAGAAAGATGCGGAGGGCAGCTTCTCTCAAGATTATCACAGTCTGCCGTCGTCATGGGCGAGCAACATCTACCTTCAGAACCCTGGCAACGAGGGGTGGATAAGCTACATGAAAGACCGCTGCGACGAGGTTTACAACAATTTCGGTTTCGACGGCTTTCAGGTCGACCAGCTCGGCAATCGTGGCGAGGTGTTCGACTATAACCACAACAACGTGGTGCTCTACGAGGCCTATGAGCCTTTCCTCGCTGCCATGAAGACAGCGCATCCCGATAAAACGCTTGTCATGAACGCTGTCTCGGGCTTTGGCACCTATTATATCGTGAAGGACAATGTCGACTTCTGCTATAACGAGGTGTGGGGCAACGGCAACGGCTATGGCGGAGCGCCAGAACAGAATTTTGCCAACCTCTACGACATCATAAAGGAGAACGACAAGTGCAGCAACCAACAGCGCCCCACGGTCTTCGCCGCCTACATCAACTACGACAAGGCGGGCAACGACAACCGACCCGACACAAAGGTCAACACCCCTGGCGTGCTGCTTGCCGATGCCGTGATGTTTGCCCTCGGCGGCTCTCATCTTGAGATCGGTGACCACATGCTCACACGCGAGTATTTCCCTGCCGCCCCCTTGCAGATGGATGATGAGCTGAAGCAACGCCTTGTCCACTATTACGACTTCCTCACCGCCTACCAGAACCTCCTTCGTGGCACGTCTCTGGACCAGTCGGAGCTCACGGCTGAGGTCACCACCTCTGGTTCCGATGTGGCCATAACCGCATGGCCGCCCAAGGCACACACCATGACAACGTTCGCAAAGAGGATCGAAGACAAGGATGTTGTCCACTTCCTCAACTTCACCAACACCGACGACCTGTCGTGGCGCGATGTCAACGGCACACGCCCCGCGCCAACATTGAAGACCAACATCCCAGTAACGGTAAAGGTCGCACGCCCTGTAGGCAAGTTGTGGGTTGCAAGTCCTGACATCGACGGCGGCGCCGTGAAGGAACTGTCGTTCTCGCAAAACGGTTCCGACCTCTCGTTCGTCCTTCCTTCTGTGGAATATTGGACCATGGCGGTGGTTGAATATAAAAATGTTGAAGACAATACAGAAGATGGAGTTCAAACAAATGAGGGCATTGCATGGAGCGTAAAAGATATTATTCATCCTCAAAAGTCTTCAGATGCCAATAACTCAACAATATATAATTGCTACAACCTTGCTGGCATTAGTGTGCATTCATCAAACAAAGGAATACATGTGGGAAAAGGGAAAAAGGTTGTTGTAGAATTTATTAATGAAGATTGATTTCTTTTCAATAACTGACAACTAACATTTTATAAAAACTAAAACCGTTAAATTATGAGAATTATGAATTTTACCCGTCGAGTGTTGAGCTGCGTTCTGTTCGCAGCGTGTGTCATGACAGCCAACGCTGTAGAGCGTCTGATGGTGGTCGGTGACGGTGTGTGGGGCGGTTGGTCGATTTCCAACAGCATCGTGATGTTTAACACAGCAGAGCAGCCTGACGTATGGAAGGCTACCGTAAACCTCAAGGCCGATGCCGGCTTCAAGTTTCTTACCGAGGCATGTTGGGGCGGTCTTGAGTTTCGTGCCGGCGACAACGACGTTGTGCTTAACAGCGGTGTGGCTACAGCCCTCGTGTCGTCAGACAACGACAACGGCAAAGACTGCAAGTTTAAGGTGAGCGAGAAAGCCAACTATGACATCGTGTGCGATCTTGCAAACAACAAGGTTACGGTCACCAAGGCTGCTTATCAGGACCATGAGATTAACCACCCCGCTCTGTGGATGATCGGTAGCGCCACACCCGGCAACTGGAGTCTTAGCGATGGCATCTTGCTCGTTCAGGATGCTGCCAACCCATGCGTGTTCTCCGCTACCGCCGACCTCGTGCCTGGTGAGATGAAGGTCGCTGTCAACAAGTATGGCGGTTTTGACCAGACCTTCTATCTTCGTGACCTTTCTGATGACACCAAGATGGTGTTTGGCGGCGACGACAACAAGTGGAACATCGCCGAGGCAGGAACTTATGACGTTAAGGTAGACGTTGCGGCCATGACCATCTCTATCCAGAAGCACACTCCTTCAGGCATCGGTGTCGTGAAGGGCACAACCGCGGCGCCCGCAGCCTATTACACCATCGCCGGTGTGAAGAGCAACGCTGCCGCAAAGGGCCTCACTATCGTTGTCGACAACAACGGCAAGGCTCGCAAGGTAATGAAATAAAAAAGTGGTGTGAAAACGCTGATTATGTGAAGCGTTTCTGAAACGCTTCACATAGATTGTTGAGCCGACAAAAAAAGCCCGATTGCAGACAACGCTTATCTGTTGTTGTCGGCAATCGGGCTTTCTTATTGTCTTCGTAAAAGATCTTGTTTGTTTCTCTTCCTTATGGTTGGAGGCTGTGCAAGCTCCGTCCTTTTAAGGTTTGCACAGCTCTGTCTTTTTAAGGTTTGCACAGCTCCGTCTTTAATTCCACGTTTTCAAATGACCGTGCACAGCTTCATGACGTCTTGTTCGAAGGTGTCGCGGCTTATGGCCTTGCTCTTCACAGATGAGCGATAGTTGTAGATGGTGCGGGGGGTGTAGAACAGCAGGGCCGATATCTCGCTGCTCTCTGTCACGCCAAGGCGCACGAGGGCGAAGATGCGAAGTTCTGTGGTGAGCAGCGACACGCCCTTGCGAGGCAGAATCTTGGCATCGGGCAGAAGCAGCTCGTTAAACTCGTCCACAAAAGTGGGGTAGAGGTCAAGGAATGCCTTGTCGAAACGATGCAGGAACGAGGCGGCATCCTCGTCCGACATCTTCGACGATGAGGCCATGGACAGCAGCTCCTTTATCTGGTTGGCCTTGATCTTGCGCTTGACCAGCAGTTCAAACTTTGCCAGACGGTCAATGAAGTTGGCGCAGAGGTCGATATACAACTTTGCCAGATGCTCCCGTCGGCGGTTGGTGTCGAGCAACCGGTCGTTGAGCGTGTGCAAACGGTCGTTGAGCGACGTAAGCTCGCTGTTTGTCTCAGACAGCTCGCGGCGCTTCGTGCTGAGCTGTCGGTTCTGCTTCATGAAGAAATAAACAAACACGATAAGGATGATGGCCAGGGCCGACACGCCGAAGGTGGAAATTCGCAACATGGTGTTGCGGCGTTTCATCAGTTGCTTGTAGGCTCCCACGATGACAGGCAGCTTCTGCGATATTTCTATTATGCGCAAGCGGTTGTTGAACAGTTTCGCGTCTTCCATCGCGAGGTTTATGTAGCGTTCAGCCCTCTCCATGTTGTCCTCGCCCTGCTGATAAAGGAACATGGCAAGGTCTTGCAGCGCCATGTTCTCGCGCGTGCAGTTGAGCAGGTCGCTATGCGCTGCTTCGATAAGATAATACTCGTAGTGCTCCATGTCGCCCTTCGCGCTGTAGTTGTGAGCCACGGCATTTGCCGCCATGGCATATTCGCGGGCATCATGAGGCGTGGAGCGGAGCACGCGGAAATAGCACTCAAGGGCGTTTCTGTTGTCGTGCTTCACATAAATATAATATTCGCCTCGATAATATTCGGTAGCAGGTGAAGCGCCGATGAACCTCATGGCCGTCTCCAGGTTCTTGCTTGCACGCTCGCGGTATATCGGTGCGAAGACAGCATCGTTGCAATAGTCGGCCCAGTAGAGATAGATCCTGAAATGTGCGATGTAGCTCTTGAACATCACCTTATTGTCGGTGCTGTCGAGCGGCTCCTTGTCAAGAAGCTCTATCGCTTCGGGGTAGAACCCTCCCATGCCCAGCAGCTCGGCCTTATCCACGATAGCCATCTCTCTGATGTGGCGGTTGCCTGTCCTGGTGGCCATCTCATGCACCTTGTCTATATAGTGGAGTGCTGAGTCGAACTGTAGCACATGAAACTCGTTGAAGATGTCATAACACAGCGACATGCGCTCGTTGTCGTTGGCAGAGCGTCGCAACGAGTTGCGCAACATGTCGATCTTCATCATCTTTTTGGTCTGAAGCTTTTCCACCTGCTCTATCGCTTCGTCGAGCTTGAGCAGTTGGGCTTTGTTGTCGGCAGAGATGGTGATGACATGCAAGAGCATGATAAAAGCTAATAGTATGCGGTTCATAATTTGTCTTGTTGGATAGTTTTGTTTTCTTCCTTCCCCTTATCTTTTTCTTCATTTCCCTTCTGTTTGCTCTTGGCATCAGACGGTCTTCTAAAAGGAACAATAGGCAAAGATAGCAATAAAAAACAAAATTTCTACTTTTTTGCCCCGTTTTTTTTATTTGATCCGTTGTTTTTGTTGTTTTGCAAAGAATGTCGTTAATATTAGCCTCTAAGTCTATAATATTTCAGTTTTTTATGGTTTTTAAATGAAAGTACTTATTGCATGCCTTGTACTTCGGGAAAATGTTTGCCCATGTAATAGGTTGAAATAGAGAAAGTTGAGAGTCAATAAAAATTGTATTATGTACATTTGTGTTACTTTGTTCTCTTTTTCTTGGATATATATGTTATATTTGCAACACCTTTTATTCGTTGAGGTAAAAACGAGCAAAAGGCAAACAGCGAACAACAATTTATTTAAGAACATAATAACATTATAAAAAATGAGAAAATTACTCTTATCGGCGTTTGCCCTCCTCATGACCCTCGCGGCCGGAGCGCAGACCGTAACATCGCCCAACGGCAATGTTAGTGTGAAGTTCTGGCTTCAGGACGGACGACCCACCTATGAGATGAGCTACAAGAAGAAGGCTGTTGTGAAACCTTCGCACCTTGGTCTCGAACTTGCAAAAGACAAGCACGCAAGCAACGGCCAGGACGAGCAGAACCTCATGGACGGTTTCACCGTGAAAGACCAGCAGACCTCTACCTTTGACGAGACCTGGACACCTGTGTGGGGTGAGACCAAGACCATCCGTAACCACTATAACGAGATGGCGGTGACCCTGAACCAGGCTTCCATGAACCGTGACATCGTTATCCGCTTCCGCGTTTATAACGAGGGCATGGGCCTGCGTTATGAGTTCCCGCAGCAGCAGAAGCTCAATTATTTCGTTGTGAAGGAAGAGCACACGCAGTTTGCCATGGCCGGTGACCACACCGCTTATTGGATCCCGGGCGATTATGACACGCAGGAGTATGAGCATGTAATCTCGAAGATGAGCGAGATTCGCGGCAAGATGAAGGATGCCGTTACAGATAACTCTTCACAGACCACCTTCTCGCCCACAGGTGTGCAGACCTCGCTGCAGCTTAAGACTGCCGACGGTCTCTACATCAACATTCATGAGGCTGCATGTATAAACTTCCCCACCATGCACCTTAACCTCGATGACAAGAACATGGTGTTCGAGTCGTGGCTCACACCCGATGCCACCGGCATGAAGGGCTATGTGCAAACTCCGTTCAACACGCCTTGGCGCACGGTTATGGTGAGCGACGACGCTCGCGACATTCTTGCATCTAACCTCATCTTGAACCTCAACGAGCCTTGCAAGATTGAGGACACGTCATGGATCCATCCCACAAAATATTGTGGCGTGTGGTGGGAGATGATTGCTGGCGGACGCCAGTGGAGCTACACCTTCGACCTGCCTTCTGTGCATCTCGACAACCTCGACTACTCTAAGTGCAAGCCTCACGGACAGCATCCTGCCAACACAGCTAACGTGAAGCGTTACATCGACTTCGCTGCCAAGAACGGCCTCCAGGAGGTGCTCGTTGAGGGTTGGAACATCGGTTGGGAAGACTGGTTCGGTCATTATAAGGATTATGTGTTCGACTTCCAGACTCCTTATCCCGACTTCGATATCGAGGAGCTTAACCGCTATGCTCACTCTAAGGGCGTGAAGCTCATGATGCACCATGAAACCAGTGCCTCTACGATCAACTATGAGCGCCATCTGGAGAAGGCTTATAGCCTCATGAACAAGTATGGCTATGACGCTGTGAAGAGCGGCTATGTGGGTGACATCATTCCCCGTGGCGATTATCACTACTCTCAGTCGACCAACAACCATTATCTCTACTGCATCAAGGAGGCTGCCAAGCACCACATCATGGTGAACGCCCATGAGGCTGTTCGTCCTACAGGTCTCTGCCGCACATGGCCTAACCTCGTGGGTAACGAGTCGGCACGCGGTACCGAGTATGAGGCTTTTGGCGGAAGCGCCGATTATCACACTCTCATCCTGCCCTTCACACGTTTGCAGGGTGGCCCGATGGACTATACTCCTGGCATCTTTGTGACGAAGATCAGCGAGTGGAACCCCAACAACAAGTCGTTCGTCCACACCACTCTCTGTGGTCAGCTCGCTCTCTACCTCACCATGTACAGCCCGTTGCAGATGGCTGCCGACCTGCCTGAGAATTATGAGAAATATGACGACGCCTTCCAGTTTATCCGCGACGTGGCATGCGACTGGGACGACTCTCGTTATCTTGAGGCAGAGCCTGCCAAGTATATCACCGTTGCCCGTAAGGCCAAGGGCACCGACAACTGGTTCATCGGCGGCAAGTGTGATGCTGAGGGCCACAAGAGCCGCATTAAGCTCGACTTCCTCGACAAGGGCCGCAAGTATGAGTGTGCCATCTATGCTGATGCTCCTGACGCTTCTTACGACAAGAATCCGCAGGCTTATGTCATCACTCACCGCACGGTGAAGAAGGGTGACGTGCTGAACCTCACTCAGGCTTCTGGCGGTGGTTTCGCCGTTAGCCTTATCGCTAAGTAAAGATTAAAGGCAATGATTGTTTTGGATAACTTGTTTCTGACAGAAACGAAAACTGGTCGTTTCAAATCAGAATAAAGAACGATTGGTTTCTAACCAGAAACAACAAAGAAAATGCCCTCCATCAGAGCTTCTGCTTCTATGGAGGGCGTTTTGCTTTTTAATATTTACTTTCTTTATATTTCCCTTCTTTATATTTTGCTTTTTAATATTTTTTCTTCTTTTGTTTTCAATAGAAAACCTTCTTCCCTAAGATTTTTTTTAGAAAAAGCAGGCCCTTCCTTTATTTAAATAGCTTTAAACCTTCAACTTACAAAATTTTGTTGTATATTTGCAGCAGAGATAAAATGGAACAAAAGCCTATTGCACGATTTATAAACCCTTTCTCTGATTGGGGATTCAAGAAAATTTTCGGTCAGGAGATAAATAAGGATCTGTTGATAAATTTTCTCAACGATCTATTGGAAGGTGAGCATCACATAAAAGATCTTACCTTTAAAGACAAGGAGCAACTGCCTGAGCTTCAGGATATGCGCGGTATAATCTACGACATTTATTGCATAACCGACAAAGGTGAGCATGTTATCGTGGAGATGCAGAACCGCTATCAACCTTATTTTACAGACCGTTCGCTGTTCTATTCAGCTCGCAACATTGTGAATCAGGGTGTGAAAGGAGCAAAATGGGATTATATGTTAGCGCCTGTCTACACTGTGTGTTTTCTCAATTACGACATGGATGAGTTTACGCCAGTGAAATTCAGAACCGATGTTGCCCTTATGGACATGAACGACAAGACGTTGTTTTCAGACCGCATACGTCTTGTGTATCTTATGCTTCCTCTTTTTTCAAAAGAAGAGGATGAATGTGAAAATGATTTTGAACGTTGGATTTATATTTTAAAGAATATGAGTACATTTGAAAGAATGCCTTTTCAGGCCCGCAATGCTGTTTTCAAGAAGCTGTCTGAGATAACAGATATATCGGCTCTTAGTCATGAAGAACGTGAAAAATATGACGAGAGCTTGAAATATATGCGTGATTATAATGCATCATTGGAGGGCGCAAAAATCATTGGGCACAGAGAAGGCTTGCAAGCAGGCTTGAAGGAAGGAAAGAAGGAAGGCTTGCTTGAAAGCCAGACCAATATTGCCCGTATGATGCTTAATGACGGTGAGTCTATAGACAAAATTATGCGTTATACAGGTCTTACGGAGGACCAGATAAAGCAGCTTAATTAAAAAATGGTTAAAGCATTAATTAAAGACCAGATAAAGCAGCTTAACTGATTTTTAAAGCTCTAATTTTATATAAAAAACTTGTTGACAAGCCCACATAGCGTGTCAACAAGCTTTTTTGTTTCCTTCTTTTTTTTGTTCCTTTTTTCTCCCTTTTGTTTCCTCCTTTCTCCCTTTTGTTTCCTCCTTTCTCCCTTCGCTTGCTGCATCTTTTCCCAAAAGGTTCTGTCATTTCTGCTTGCGATATTCGGTCGGTGTGCATCCAAACTGGCCTTTTACATACTTGCCGAAGAAGGAGAGGTTGGGGAAATTGAGAATCTTGCAAATCTCCTTTATAGGCTTTGTCGTGTTGCGAAGGTGGAACCTGATGTCTTCGTTGAGATATTCCTCAATCCAGCTTGAGGCTGTGCGGTCGCTCGTCTGCTTACATACCACCGACAGATATTTGGGTGAGATGCATAGCTGCGAGGCATAATAGTAGACAGGATGCTTCTTCTGCTTCTCTGCCGACAGGATGTCGATGAAGCGGTTGAAGATAATCTCTGCCTGGTTGAGGTTGGTGCTTTTGTCGTTTTCATCGTCCTCGCTGTTGCCTATCATCATGCTGCACAGTTCGAAAAGGATGGCGCGAAGGATCGACTGAATGATCTCTGCCTTGAACGGGTTGTTCTGTTCCTCCATCTTCTGTCGCAACAGGTCGCCATAGTTGACCACCACCGCCACATCGGCATCGCTGAGATGAAAGATTATTCTATGCTCCACATACAGCGCGCGGTTCCATGTCGACACGTTTGTGCCGAGCAGACCTTGCACGATGCGGCTTGTCATGCACAGCACGCTGCCCTTGAAATCGTCGCTCACCTCAACGCCTCCAATGATGACGTTAGGCAGACAGAACAGCAAGTCGCCCTGCTTCAGGTCGTAGCTCTCGCCGTTTAGGCTTATGTGCAGGCGCCCTTGTGCACACGCTATGAGCGTGAACATGTTGCCGCGTGTGGGTTGTGATGTGTTCACAGATGCCGCGTTTGAGACGATCATGATGTCGCCGTCCACATAATCAACTATCGAGTTGAGCCTTCCCAAATCGGTCATGCCATATTCGAGAATGCCGTCAGTAGTGTTTGCCATCTTTTCTGTTGTTTGTTATGGTGGTGCTTGATTTTTGCCACCCTTTTCGTTAAGGTCAAGCGGTCAGCCGCTCCTTGTTCTGTCAAAACAATAAGACAAGACAGGATGTTGCAGATGTATAAATTTCTTCTGCTGTGCCACTTAACCTATGCAAATTTACGAAATTATTTGAAAATGTTGTAACTTTGCGCCGAATAAAGATTTTTTTACCGCTATGGAAAAGGAAAACCAATATGTAAAGCAGTTTCCCGACCTTATGTCGGGCAAGAAGGTAATGTATGTTCACGGGTTTGGCTCGTCAGCCCAGTCGGGCACGGTCACGATGCTCCGCACGTTGCTGCCCGAGGCCACCGTCATTGCCGAAGACATACCCCTTCATCCAGAGGAGGGCATGGCCATGCTGCGTCAGATGCAGCAGGAGGAGCAGCCCGATCTCATCATAGGCTCGTCTATGGGCGGCATGTACACGGAGATGCTCTACGGCACCGACCGCATACTTGTGAACCCCGCTTTCCAGATGGGTGAGACCATGGGCAAGCACGGCATGATTGGCAAGCAGACGTTTCAGAACCCGCGTAAGGATGGCGTTCAGGAGTTTATTGTTACCAAGGCAATGGTTAAGGAGTATGAAGAGATGACCTCTCATTGCTTCGCCCATGCCGCAGACGAAGGCGAGCAACAGCGCGTCTATGGCTTGTTTGGCGATGAGGACCCGTTGGTCCACACCTTCCCTATGTTCAGCGAGCACTATGCCAACGCCATACGTTTTCATGGCGAGCATCGTCTCTCCGACAAGGTGGCGCACCATTATCTCATGCCCGTAATACGCTGGATCGATGACCGGCAGGAAGGACGCGAGCGCCCCATCGTGTTCATCGACTTCAACGCCCTTCACGACAGCTATAACAACCCCACCGCCAGCATGCACAAGGCTTATGAGATGCTCATTGAACGTTATGACGTTTATGTCGTGGCTCCCGCCCCAAGCAACACACCCAGTGCCCTTGCCGATGTTCAGGCTTGGGTAGAGAAATATCTCAGTGCTCCTGCCTGGAACCGCATAGTCTTTGCAAACCAGCAGCAGATTCTCTATGGCGACTATTACATTTCAGCCACCGACACCCCCGCGTTCATGGGCACATCCATAAAGTGGGGTAGCGATGAGTTTAAGACCTGGGAGGAGATAATAACCTTCTTCGAGAGGTTGGGCGGTCAATGATGCCGCTTCACGGCTCCTCTTCTAAAAGGCACGTTTTATGCATATTTTCTCGTTGTTTTGCAAAACGTCTTCAATAGCATTTAAAAATGTATCGGGCTTGTCAGGTTCAAATGTTGTTCCGCCTTTTGAATTGGTAAGAATATCTCCTGCATTGCCTATATTTGTCGATACAACAGGACAGCCGATGGCCATTGCCTCTGCAAGGATCATTGGGAAGCCTTCATACCAGATGCTTGGAAATACAAGTGCTGTTGCAGTCGATAAATCTTCAAAGATGGTTTTCTGTGGAGTAAATCCGTAAAAAGAAATATTCTCTTTCGCATTTTCTTCAACGAAATTTTTGAGGGTTCCTTCTCCATAAATGTGCAGGCAATAATCCTTAGGAAGCAACTTCCATAATTCCAAAAGGAGTTTTATTCCTTTGTTTTCTTCGAGTCTACCTGCAAAAACGAACACTCGCTTGTGCGTTTCTTTGCTTGAGTCCTCTTTTCTGCTTACAAAATTGGGCTTTACGAATACCTGATTTGAATTTATATCGATGAGTTTATCGAATTTACTTTTGTTAAACTCGGTCAAAAAGATATATGATATTTTTTTATAGATTCCTAATTTCCTGTTAATTGTCAGCATTGCCGCGACAATTATTGTTCCAAGTGTAGAGTTTCGATAACATTTGTTTTTTATTGCTTCTTTGAAGTTCCCGTTCTCGCGGCACTTTTCGCACACCTTGCCCTTACAGTAAAAAGACCCATTCGGGCAGAGAAGTCTGAAATTATGAATTGTCTGAACCACAGGAACTTTCATGCTTCTTGCGGCATAATACACAGATGGTGAAATCAATGGGAACGTGTTATGACAATGCACAACATCGATTTGTTCGTTCTTTATCAGTTTTCTGATTTCTATATAGGTTCTGAGAGACCACACTGTTGTAAAAGGCAGGAAGAGCAATTTCCATTTATCCGATTTTAGCTCATCGTTGCTACGCGTATACTCTATTACTTCATGCCCGTTTTCTCGAAGCAGTTCTGCTTCGTTTTTGAAAACCGTATGTTCTCCGCCGCCTATTTGATAAAAATTATGAACCAATAAGATTTTTTTCTTTTTCCCCACGACGATTCTCCCAATCTTTATGTAAGCTGATACCCTTTACTCCCCATGCCCCAGCAGGCACACCTTGAACGTTTTAAAAATGATTTTCCAATCCACCCAGAAGCTGCGCTCCTTGACGTATTTCACATCCAGATCCATCCACTCTCCAAAGGAGAGGCTGTTGCGGTGCGGGGCAATCTGCCAATAGCAGCTCAGACCGGGGGTTACATACAGCCGCTGCTTTTCGTAGTCGCCATACTGCTCCACCTCGCGGGGAAGCGCCGGGCGGGGACCAACGATGCTCATATCACCCTTCAGGATGTTCCACAGCTGAGGCAGCTCATCAATACTGGTTTTGCGGATGAACTTGCCCACACGGGTAATGCGGGGGTCGTCCTTGATCTTGAACACAGGACCATCCATCTCGTTCTGGTCTAACAAATCGTCAAGTTTTTGCTCTGCATTGGGGCACATGGAGCGGAACTTATAGAATTTGAAAGGCTTGCCGTTGCGACCGATGCGTTCCTGACTGAAAACAGGACCCGCAGACGGATCATCCACCACAATTGCGATGACCGTAGCCAGCATAACAGGCGATAACACCACCAGTGCCAGCGACGACAAGATCACGTCCTGCGTCCGACGCCCAATCCAGTATAGGCGATGCTCGCGTAGATTTTCCTTTTGGTTGACCTCGGCTTTCTTATCGATTCCGACAGACTTTGTAGTCATTTTCCCCTCACATAAATTCACGTTTTAACCTGCTTCTGCCGTAACGGTTTCGGCTCGTTCCGCCTGCCCAGACGAGTGCTTCGGGTTGGTTATCTCCCATCGCATTCCGATAGAATCCAGCTTTGCGATACGCTCCTCTGTCAGAAGCGCACCGCTTTTTTCGAGATTCAGCCGTGTGTAGCGCTGCCGCTTGGTAGGCTTTTGCATTGCGTTCAAACAACTGCACCGCCATGGCTCTCATCCCTTCCTTTTCAGTCTGCAAGGTATCCGCCATTTCGATAATGGAAAATCGTCTTTACCAAATGGTCGTACTGTCGTAGATTTGTGCGAATTTGACCACGTATTTGACCCCTTATTAAGAGAAAATCCTGTCCATTTCCGCGCGCTTCCAATCCCAGCAGGTGTGAACATAGCGCTTCATTGTAATGTCCGAACCGGCGTGACCCAACAACTCGCTGAGCGTCTTTACATTGCATCCGGCTTGCAGGCAAGTTGTAGCAAATGTGTGGCGCAAGGCGTGCGGATTCACGGTAGGCACACCGGCACGGCGCAGATAGCTGCGCAGGCTTTTGCGGTAACAGCGCGGTTCCACAGGCTTGTCGGCATTGCCGGACAGAAACCATTCCTGCGGTGTGTGACTACTATAAAGCCGGTTCAGAATTTGCAAAATTCCTTGCGGAATCGGGATTTGCCGTATAGAGCTGTGCGTTTTGGGCGTCTGTACAACAACTTTTGTCTGCCCGTTTGCCACATAGATACGTTTGACGGTGCGCCTGACTGAAAGTACACTCACTGTTAAATCAAAATCGCCCCATTGCAGACCGCAGACCTCGCCAATGCGCAGCCCCATCTGCATCATCAAAAGAAGCCCTGCCTTGCGGGGCGTGGGCGCACCGGCAACATAGCGACCAACCTGTTCTTGCTCATCCCTGTTCAGAACCGCGGAAGATTTTTCCGTCGGTTTCGGCAGTGTGATTTCAATCTGCACGGGCCGCATCAGGTGCAGATGTGCGGCATATCGGCAAATTCTGCGCACCAGTACAAGGCACTCCTGCGCCATGCTGTGCGCTAACGGTTTATGGCATCCGTCTTGCGGCGTGATGATTTGCAGTAGCCCCTGTTCCAAAATCATTTCGTTCAGTGTTTGCAGGCGCATTTTGCCCAGCACAGGCAGAATGTAATGTGCCAGTGTGTAGTGGTAGTGTGCTGCCGTGGAAGGTTTGACCCCTAAAGAAATGGAGCTTTCCCAGTTTTGAGAAAGCTCCGAAAATGTCAGGTTGTTTGCTGACAGTGTGTAAGTTTGCAAGGCATTCTTACGCGCTGTCAGCTCTTTTTTTACAGCTGTATAGGTTCGCCCGTAGACATAGCCCCAAATGGCGGTTCTGTCCGACTTGTGACCCTTGATATAGCGCCCTTCCCAGCGCCCGTCCTTACGTTTTCGAATGTTTTCTCCTCGTCTTGCCATAAATAAATTTTGACTCCTTTTCTGACCCCTGATGGGCGGTGCGTTTTCCTGTCGCATACAATACCTGACAAAAAGCCAACAACATAGTGGTGTGTCTGTGGCAATGTGCCGAAAAATCGTTGCAGTAGAAATAAAAGCGACAGGATATGTTGTAAATTGTCGACTCTTGTGGTATTATACTATTGATTAGCATAACAGAATTTGAAATTAAAGGTATCCTCCATTATCGAAATGGCGGATACCTTGCAGACTGAAAGGGGAAAAGCCTGACCCATGGCAGCATCGGTATGAACTTGCACAGGGATATTTGCAGGGGCATGGAAATCTGGCTGTGCTGATGGGTATACGACCAGAAACAGCTGTTTCAAGGCAGGTTGAAAAAATTGAACGAGAGACAAAAGTAACTGCTTTGGATGCTGTTGGAACCGGTTGGGCTTGCAGATACAAATACCAAGAGACCCACACGGGCGGGCGAATAGTGCGAGGAATGATGGAATGATCGTTGAAAACGAAATAAATGCAAATTATCAAGGACGGAAAAATTCAGGTATAAAACAAGAACTCTACGCATTCGCCAAGAGGGCATTTGATATTGCTGCATCTGGAATGGCCTTGATCCTTTTATCGCCGGTCATGCTGGTAACTGCACTCATGATCTATCTGGATGACCCGGGAAAGGTTCTCTACGGTCACGTCCGAGTTGGAAAGAACGGAAGACCCTTTAGAATGTGGAAGTTCCGCAGCATGTACATAAACGCTGACAGAATGATTGACCAGCTGACGCCTGAACAGATGCAGCAGTATTACACCGAATTCAAAATCGACAACGATCCACGCATTACAAAGGTGGGAAAATTTCTGCGCAAAACAAGCATCGATGAGCTGCCACAGCTTTTCAATGTGCTTTGCAATGATATGAGCCTTGTCGGTCCGCGCCCGCTGATCGAGTCTGAGATTCAGACTTATTATGAGAACACGCATGATGTTCTGCTGTCTGTGAAGCCGGGCGTAACGGGCTACTGGCAGGCATATGCCCGGAACAATGCCTCTTACCAGAGTGGTGAACGCCAGAAGATGGAAATGTACTATGTCCGCAATGCGTCTCTCTGGTTGGACATCAAAATCCTGTTCAAGACGGTCGTAACGGTTCTAAGCAAGCAGGGCGCAAAATAAAAAGCACTGTATTGAGAAGCTTTAAACACAGAGAGCCAACCAGTGGAGGAATATTATGATTATTACAAAAACACCTTTCCGAATGTCTTTCTTTGGCGGCGGAACAGATATGGAGGAGTACTTTAGAGAAAACGGCGGTGCGGTGCTTTCCACAACCTTTGATAAATACTGCTATGTCAATGTGCGCCACCTTCCCCGTTTTTTTGACTACACTTCGGAGCTGACCTATTCGAGGACAGAGCGTGTTACAGATGTCAACGACATTCAGCATCCCGCCATCCGGGAAGCCATGAAGATGCTGGATATGCAGGAAATCCGCCTTACATACGAAGCGGACCTCCCCGCCCGCTCCGGGCTGGGAACCTCATCCTCTTTTGCAGTTGGTATGCTGAACGCCTTTTACGCACTGAAAGGAGAGTATGCCGACAAGAAGAAGCTAGCGGACGAGGCTATCTATCTGGAACGCGTTCTCTGCAAAGAGGCTGGCGGATGGCAAGACCAGATTGCTGCCTCCTTCGGTGGCTTTAACCGGATCAACTTTGGACCCGATGGCTACGAGGTTCTCCCCGTTATTATCAGCCCAGAGCGAAAGCGGCAGCTAAATAGTAACCTTCTGATGTTCTTTACCGGTTTTACCCGCTTTTCCTCCGAGGTTCAGAAGGCGAACAGTGCCACAGCAGCGGAGGATAAAAAGTCAAGACTTAAAAAGATGTACGCACTGGTAGACGAAGCTGAGGCGGTGCTCACTAACAAGACCAGAGATCTGGATGATTTTGGTCGCCTGCTGGATGTGACATGGCAGCTGAAGAAAGGTACCGGTGGGGCAGTCAGCACTGGCAGCATTGACGAGCTGTACGAAAACGGTATGGCCGCAGGTGCCCTGGGTGGAAAGCTTCTGGGTGCTGGCGGCGGTGGATTCCTGGTGTTTTATGTGCAGCCGGAAAAACAGGCTGCTGTCCGGGAGGCTATGAAGGATCTACTTTATATTCCCTTCCAGTTTGAAAACGGCGGCACCCGGGTAATTCATTACAGCCCGGAAGAATTTGAATTGAGAGGCTGATTATGCTGGATTCCAACATTCAAAAACATATTGTTTTACTGGTTCAGCGTTATCCCGTCCTACAAGCCTGTGCAGAAGATATCGAGAAGGCCTACCGCATTCTGGAAGAATGCTATACCCACGATGGGAAACTCTTGATCGCCGGAAACGGCGGTTCTGCGGCAGATTCGGAGCATATTGCGGGAGAACTGATGAAACGATTCAAAATCCCGAGGCCCGTGCCCGCCAGCTTCGCACAGAAGCTGCGAGAGGCCGACCCAGTCCGTGGACCGGAGCTGGCAAAGAACATGGAGCAGGGATTGATGACCATTCCCTTGGTTGCCCATGAGGCTCTTTCTACAGCGTATATCAACGATGTGGATGGGCTGGGGGTCTTTGCCCAGCAGCTCTATGGATTTGGACGGCCCGGTGATGTGTTCCTGGGGATTTCCACTTCTGGGAACAGCAGGAACGTTATGAGCGCAACGGTGGTTGCCCGGGCATTGGGACTCAAGGTGATTGGGCTGACTGGGGCTAAGGGCGGAGAGCTGGCAAGCGTGGCAGATGTGGCAATTCGGGTTCCGGAGACGGAAACATTTATGATCCAGGAGCTGCATTTGCCGGTGTATCACTGCTTGTGTTTGATGTTGGAAGAACGATTCTTTGGAGGTAACTAATTATGAATGTGTTAGTAACTGGCGCTGGCGGCATGGTCGGCTCTCACATGGTCGAAATGCTCTATAACCGTGGAGACAATGTAATTGGCATTTGGCATAAGAACAAGAAGAACATCGAACAGGTCACTGTGCCTGTAAAATTTGTCCAGTGTGATTTGCGTTACGCTCAGGGAATCGACGAGATTATTATGGACAATCTGCCCCAGCAGATTTTTCATTTGGCGGCGCAGAGCTATCCTACAGTCTCTTGGGTAAGCCCCAGCGAAACGATTGATGTCAATATCAACTCCACTATAAATATTTATGAAGCAATCAAAAAGGTGCGCAAGTACATTGACCCCAATTATGACCCAATGGTGGTTGTAGCCTGCTCCAGTGCTGAGTACGGCGAAACATTAAATCAGCTGGAGGGTGTGGGTGAGGTCTATGTTAAGGAAACCGCAGAATTGCAGCCTCTGCATCCGTATGGTGTCAGCAAAGTTGGCCAGGATTTGATTTCCTTCCAGTATTTTATGAATGACCACATTCGCTGTATCCGTGCCAGAATTTTCAATTCTACCGGTACTCGGAAAGTCAACGATGTTACCTCAGATTTTACGCATCGTGCAGTAGAGGCCGAAAGAAGCGGCGTTTATGAACTGCGTGTTGGCAACCTGAATACCAAGCGGGCCATTATGGATCAGCGGGATTTGGTAAAGGGCTTGATGCTTTTGGCGGATAAAGGCACCGCAGGAGAGGTATATAACATCTCTTCCGAAAACATCTATCAGATGAGCGATATTGTCACCTTGATTGAAGACGAAATCGAGCATAAGCTGGAAATCAAGGTTGACCCTGCTTTGCTTCGTCCTACCGATGAAAAAATCATTGTTGGCGATGTTACCAAGCTGAAACGGGATACAGGTTGGAAGCAGGATATTCCCATGAAGCAAACTATTGCGGATATGCTGGATTATTGGAGGAGTAAGTAAACATGTCCGATAAGCTGTGTCTCATCACTTTTTCTAACAATGCCGACCATCAAAACGTGATTTATAGTATGTACAAAGCCCTGAAGGACAAGGTTGATGTATATACGATTGGCATTGTGAATCCCAAAAGCGACAGTGCCTGTTTTGATGAACACAATATCTATTGCAATTGCCCAGAGCGGCCCGGTATCGGGAAAGGGACTTTTCGTTTGAGTGTACTCTTCTCTCTGGCTAGAAAGGTAAAAAAAGAAGGCATTACACATCTGTATTTCGAAAGTCAACATCTCTGGAATGCGGCGCTGATGACACTCTGCCCACAATGTCGGAAAATCGTTGCTGTTCATGATGTGATTCCGCATGATGGGAATAGAGCCATGGACTTGAGTAATTTTGTTACCTGTCAGATGGCGGATCATATCATCCTACGTAACAAGATGTTCAAGGAAGAACTTTCTCGACGTTGTAAGGTATCTATGGAGAAAATCACATGTCTAGAATTATGGCGTGATTTTCCTATCTATTCCAAGCCCAAGAATACGGGCATCCTTCTTTGCTTTGGCCGAATTCGGAAATATAAAGGATTTGACAAACTTCTTCAAATTGTAACTGCAACTCCGGAAGTATCTTATCGGGTTGTCGGAGAACCAGATGAAGAAAGTAAAGTGCTAGTGAACCAATTGAAGCAGTGTTCAAACGTTGTAGTGATAGACCATGAAGTGTCCGATCAGGAAATGGTTCAGGAATTCAAGAATGCGGATTGGCTGGTACTGCCGTATACTGCGGCTACGCAGAGCGGCGTAATTGTGGATGCTTTCCTGCATGCTAGACCCGTTATTGCTTTTGATGTTGGAGCAATTTCGGAACAGGTTGTGGATGGGATGAATGGAAGGCTTGTGAAGAAAAATGATGTAGACGAGTTTGTACGGGCTGTAAGGGAAGTCTATGCATATACAGAGGAAACACTTGCGGAGTATTCTAAAAATGCTCACGACTTTGCGTATAAGCGGTATTCTGCGGAGGCTGCGGCGGAGAAGTTTTTGGAAATCGTGACCCAGCAGGTTAAGGAGAAGGTATGACAAATACGAAGCTATTGGCACTTTATTTGCCGCAATATTATGAAACCGATTATAACAGTGATTGGTGGGGTGAGGGCTACACAGAATGGACTGCTTGCAAGCAAGCAAAACCTTTGTTCAAAGGACACCAACAACCCAAGTTGCCGATGGACAATCATTTTTATGATTTGAGCCATAAGGAAGAGATTGTTTGGCAGTGTAACTTAGCAAAGGAATACGGAATTGATGGTTTTGTGATTTATCAATATTACTCCGCCAATGATAGCGCCTATGGCAAAAAGAACGGCAAGCATGGTTCTATGCTTTTGAATGTTCCCACTGAAATCATTCGAGATAATCCTGATATTGATATGAATTACTGCCTATATTGGGCCAACCACGATTGGCGGAAGGCCTGGTTTGGACAGGATCCTACAATGCTCTGGCCGCAGGTGTATGGTGCTGAGGCTGATTGGATTGAATTTTACAATTACAATCGGGCTTATTTCTTGGATAATCGCTATATCAAGGTGAGTAACAAACCGGTTTATTTTATCTTTGCAGTTTGGCATTTCAAAAAAATTGAGAAGTTTATGGAATGCTGGAATGAGCTTGCGAAAAAAGATGGCTTTGATGGGATTTATTTCATAAAGACAGATGATGCGCATACCGATTCTACGTTAGGCTCTTTTGATGCAGCTTATCGCAGGGAACCGTTCTATACATTTGGACAAAAAAGCAATTACATTGAATTTCTTTCCCGGGGTTTACAGAGAAAGTGCATTCCTGTTCTAAACAAATTCTTGAGCCTTTTTAATGGTGGTATAATCAGCTATCGTTATGATTATCAAAAGCTATGGGATAGGATTTGCAAAAACGAATTGAACTCTTCTGTAATTCCGGGACTTGTGGCAGATTGGGATAATACTGCAAGGAAGGGTTATAATGGGCAGATATTGACAGGGGTTACTCCGGAGATTTTTTCTAAGTATTTTCAGAAGCTGATGGAAAAATGTAGAGACAAGGACGTTCGCTTTGCAGTAATTAACGCTTGGAATGAGTGGGCGGAGGGAGCTTATTTGGAACCCGACATATACAATAATACGGAATATTTGGAGTCAATCAAAAAAGGAACACAGATATGATTCTTGTTTACTTGTTCTTTGCAATTGCTTATTTCAGAAAATCTAAAAAAGGATTATGTAAAGTAGCACAGCAAAATATTACGATTCTTCTTATCATTGCCATTATTGGCATGGTTGCCTATGAAATCTACGTTGAATATGCAGTAGGTTGGCAGTATGGTATTCCCCAAGATGATGATGCCGGCTGGATTTTTCGCGCATCGACTGCAATAAAAGAAGGTGTGTCTTGGGATCGCCTTTTCTTGCTGGCACATAATGCTGATTGGAATGATTCCAGAGTGCTATCATTTTCAACATTGGGGCAGTATGTTTATGCGACCTTTGTTGCAACTGCTCTGTATCTTCCAACTGTATTGCATATCAAAGTCAATCTATATCTGCTTTATATTTTTCAAATTCTTCTCGTATCTTCCGCGATTATTGAGTGCACCTTTGCTCTTGAGATGGAGTGTACCGATGTGTATGGTGTACGCCGACCTAGCAAGTCAGGATTCTTTTTCTTGATGTTCTTCTACCCTGTTGTTCTATTCAATACTTATAAGATTCTTCGAGAAGCTTTCTTCGTGTTTTTCTCATTAAAAACATTTCTTGCTTTTGTTCAGGCTCGTAAAGGCTATGGTTCTTTTCGCAAACTGATTTTTTACTCCATATGTTTGGTTCTTATTCGGCCAAATTCTATTATCCTTGTATTTTCACTTGTTGTATGGAGTTGTTTTGGTGAAAGAATTGCATTTACAAGTGGGCTGGTTCTGTCTGCGTTGCTGTTGGCAGGAACATTTATCATCTCAAAAGCTACAGAGATTTTAGGGTGGGGCTATGGATTTGGTACGGTTCAGTTTAACGAACTCATTCATCTATTGCTATTCCCATCTCCTATTTCTCAGGCGAAGAATCTCCTTCAAATTGGGGAAAATCCCTCTTGGGTTACAGTGCTCTATTTTGCACAGTCCATTTGGAATATTCCAATATTATGTGTGTGTATATGGGGAATTCTCCATTCATTTAAACAGAAAAAAAATTTGGTGTGGGCAATTATATGGCAAAATTCTTTGATGATCTATTCTCTGGCCTACCCGGTTGAGAATATGACCCCACGTTACAAGCTTATTTATCTCATTCCACAAATGGTATTTCTTTATATCGGTATGATTCGAATAAAAAACACTTTTTCCCTGCAGAAAGGATATCCAAAAGGTGAGCAGTATAAAATTCCTATCGATTAGCCCTGTGTGCCCATACGATTCTATTGGGCATGCCGGAGGGAAGACATATAACTTTTATTTGAAAGGCATTAACCTGTGCCATCATTCTTCGGTGTCAGTGCTTTTCTTTGCTCCGAAACATGAATTAGTAAAATGTGATTTATCATCATATGGCATTCCCTATAATTGCATTTTTACAAGCGGAAACTTTGCTGTTAATGTCAAACATTTTGTCTTAGATTCCATTGGTTATGCTCTTTTTCAGAACAAAATGTTTTCGCTCTATAAATTGATTGAGACAATGCGCTATCTAAAACTTTTGCAAGAAAAACATGACTTACCGGATGTTATCGAACTTGAATGGACGAACTTTGCATATTTTGCAAAGTATATAAAACGCAAGTATCCAACCGTTAAACTTATAGCATCTGAACATGATGTTTCTTACCAAGCTTACCAGCGAAAGCGTGTTAGTCCGCAAACATTGAAACGTGTAAAGAGGCAAGAACTAGATGCGTTAGCCCAATGCGACTTAATATTAGTTCAAAGCGAAAAAGACAGAAATATCCTGATACAAGACGGACTTTCCAATCCTGTTCTCGTAATATCCCCATATTATCACAACATGGGACAAATTAAGCGGAAAAGCAGAAATTGTGACATTCTTTTTTGGGGTGCTATGTACCGTCCAGAAAACTATGAAGCAGCGCTATGGTTCATTGAATATGTAATGCCGCTTCTGTCAGATATCCCCGTTCGTTTTGTGGTTGCAGGAAACCGCCCGCCAGAGCAATTAAAAAAGTATGCCAATGAACGTATCGTGATTACTGGCTTTGTTGAGGATGAGAAGCCGCTCTTTGAGTCCAGTATGTGTTTCGTTTCCCCTCTGTTGACCGGGGCAGGTATCAAAGTAAAAGTAATTGAAGCCCTTTCTGCTGGTATCCCGATACTGACAAATACGATAGGAATTGAAGGCATTCCGGCAAAAGATGGAGAGAGCTATTTCCACTGCGAAACACCTGAAGAATATGCTAATGTGATTTACAAACTCTGTTTACATCAGATTGATGTAACTTCAATAGAGGCGAGTCAGCGTTTGCTTGTTGGCGAACATTTTGATTTAAACGCATCTTTGAAAACATATTGTAATGCCATATTAGACTGAAAGGTTTGTTTATGCGAAAAAATATTTTAATTTCAACTACTCGTCAATGGAATCCGGGTGATGAGTTTATTATGCAAGGATCCCTGAATATAATGGATGAGATTATGGGCAAGAATTATAATCCTATTATTTTCAACCGGAATCCTGATGTTCGTGGTGGTGCCAAGTTTCGAAATTTAACAAGGAAATACAGTTTTACATACAAGTGGGATTCCAGCTCCTTTAAGGGGAAGGGGGGGCTCCAACAGTTCGCCAACAACTCAAAAGAGTTCGCCAACGACATGAAAGAAACAGTCAA
>OQVT01000373.1_pt1 | contig 24016 bp, 24 predicted proteins | sample 1691561 | NCBI WGS metagenome assembly OQVT01 (sample SAMN03418260, study PRJEB22391) | human gut metagenome | biome: human-gut; feature: organic feature; material: feces | host: Homo sapiens | place: Tanzania | collected 2013-01 | reverse complement strand
TTGTTTACTGGTGGTCCTGCTGCTTCGAGGGGTGGCCATGAAATACTCCAAGCTTTTGATGAACTTGCAGACAAAGTTTCTGATGCTCTTCTCGTGTTTCTTGTGCGACAAGATGTCGGTGGCGAGTATGCGACTTTGTTCCAAACATTGGACAAGATGAAGCACAAAGATAAAGTGCTGATTCTAAAGGATAAGTTGACAAGGGCGCAGTTGAAAGCTTATTTCGAAGAAGCTTACGCTGTAGTATTGCCATTTCTGTGTATTCCTGCTGAGGTGCCTCTTACGTATTATGAGGTGTTGTCGTGTGGAACGCCTGTGGTATCTTTTGATAATGGTGGAACTACTTACTATCTGAAAGACGGATTGAAACTCGCAGGGCGTGTGGGGGGATCAAACCTTTCGAAAACAATGAAGAAATTATGGGTAGATACGAATGAACATGATGTCTTGGGAGTTAAGGCTTTGGGCATAATGAGCCAACATCCAACATGGGAGGAAGTTGGAATTCAATGGATGAATATTGTAACACATAAAAAATAGAATATATGACAAAATATGTAATAATCAGTGGTGTTGATGGTAGTGGAAAGACTACTGTCATCAACAACTTAAAAGCGAAGTTGGAACAAGAGGGCAAGAGTGTGGATTATATCTGGATGAGGTATAGTCACTATACAGTAAAAGCAATGAATGCCTTGGCTCGTGTACTGGGACTATCGGTAAAAGTGCATAATGAAATGGGTGATATTTGGGAACATCGTCTCTACAAGATGCCTTGGTTCTGTAAATTGTATGTATGGTGTTCATATTTGGACAACAAGATTGCAAAACGCAAGGTGATGAAATTAAAATCAGATTATGTGATTTGTGACCGTTGGATTAACGACATCTTGATAGATTTGGGAGCAGAATGCAGATTCGACAATATTTTGGATAGCAAGTGGTACCAGAGATTTCATTCTATATTGCCTGATGGCTCTTGTCAATTTGTGGTAATCCGTGATCGCCAAGCTGTTCTTGATTGCCGGGTAGAGAATCATGCTAATCCCGATTTTCCCTATCGCTTTGCCTTGTATCAGAAACTGGCTAAAAAGATGGATGTGAATGTAGTGAATAACTCGGGAACGATTGAGGAAAGTGTAGAACAAATCATGAAAGTTATACTATGACAAAGCTAATACATAAAGACCTGTCTCAAAAGGTGCTGATGATAGGCGAATATTTCAAGCACAATGCACCGGGCGGCATGGCTGCAGTGCTCGCTTCATACAATGAGTATTTTGAAAATATGCAGTTTATCCCTACATGGAGAAATGGCAATATATTAGTCAAAATTTGGTACGCCGTTTATTCTTATGTTTTTTTCATTTGGTATATGCTGTTTGTTCGTTCTGTGAAGATTGTACATATTCAAGGTGCCGCCTTTGCCTCTTTTGAGAGAAATGTTTTCTTTGTGAAAGTAGGCAAACTGTTTGGCAAAAAGGTTGTTATGCATATGCACTGCGCTGATTTTGAGTCATATTACAATCCTTCAAAGCATAAGCAAAGAATTGTTGATACTATAAATGCCTGTGACTTGTATCTTGTCTTGTCAGATTCGTGGAAACAGTATTTTGAGAGCATTGGTGTGAAAAGTAACATTATAAAGGTATTGAACAATACTATAACACCACCTGTCGCCAAGAGGGTAAAACGTTCAACCGACATACTCAATTTGTTATATTTGGGTGTTATAGGACAGCGTAAAGGTATTTATGACATATTGAATGCTTTGAAAGACAACAAAGATTTTTTTAAGGGTAAGGTAGTATTGCGTATTGGAGGAAATCAAGAGGAGGAAAAGTTGCAGGCTTGTATTAATGAATATGGTCTTCAAGGTATGGTGAAATTTGAGGGCTTTGTTTCAGGCGAGAAGAAAATAGAATGTCTTAACTGGGCAGATGTTTATATCCTACCATCTTTCAATGAAGGCTTACCTATAGGAATCTTAGAAGCAATGTCGTATAGACATCCCATTATTTCAACTCCAGTTGGCGGTATTCCTGAGGTCGTGAAAGATGGTGTGAATGGAATTATGGTCAAGCCCGGTAATGTGCAAGAAATTGCAAAAGCTATATCAGCGTTTGTTCGAGATAAAAAGTTGGTAGAAGAGTATGGAATGCACAGTATAGAACTTGTCAAGCCATATCTTCCTGAAACCGTTTTTGCTACGTTGTCAGAAATGTACAGTCATTTAATCGCATGAAGTATGAGTAAGAAACCTAAGATATGTATGGCATGTTGCCCTGGTGGACATTTTGCCGAACTTCGTCTTGCCACAAAAGACATAGACGAAAGCAAGTTTGATATTTATTGGTTGATGTTTAAGTCTGAGCATCTCAAATCGTTTTTGGTTTCACGTCGCCATCATTTTGTGGTAAATGTGATACCTGATAAGAAATGGACTTGGGTTGTTAATGCTTTGCAATCGTTATGGTATTTGGTTAAAGAACGTCCGGACTGTATCATCTCTACAGGTTCCGGTATGGCTTATCCTACGATTTTCTTTGGAAAGTTATTTTTGAAGTGTAAAGTTATATATGTATGTTCGGCAGCTGATGTAACCTCGCCTTCGAGAACTCCAGAGAGAGCATACAAGCATAGTGATTTGTTCTGCGTGCAATGGCCTGAGATGATGAAAGTTTTCCCTAATGCAAAATATATAGGAGTATTATGATATTATTTAGTTTAGGAACACATAGTCAGGACTTTAGTAGAATGGCTAAAGCTGCAGATGATTATGCTGCAATGACAAATGAACGAATTGTTGTACAAACAGGTTATACTCATTATGAGTTTACCCACGTAAAAGAACATTTTGATTTTTGTCCAAAGGAACAGATGCAACAGTTGATGGAGGAAGCCAATGTGTTGGTACTCCAAGGTGGATGGGGAGGAATCTGTGAGGCTGTTGATAAAGGAAAGCGTGTTGTGGTCTTGCCTAGACGAAATGGTGTAGAACATGTTCACGACCAAGGTCAAGTGGCAAAGAAAATGGCAGAGCTAGGTTGTGTAATTTGTTGTATGGATGAAAAAGATTTGCCAGCAATGATAGAAAAGGCTAAAACGTATAATTTTAAACCTTTACATAGAGGTAGTGCAAAGATAGTTGCAGATACTTTGATGGAATGGTTTTATAATAAGTAAAAAATTTAAATAATGGATATAAAAATATTAGTGGCTACTCACAAAAAGGCTCATATGCCGCTTGATGAGATGTATTTGCCTGTTAGAGTGGGCAATGCTTTGGCTAAGGATGATTTTGGCTATACGGGTGACGATTCTGGAGATAATATCTCAGAGAAGAATCCGTATTTTTGTGAGTTGACAGCTCTATATTGGGGTTGGAAGAATGTGAAGGCTGATTATATAGGCTTAGCTCATTATCGACGCCATTTCTCATGTAGAAAAGGAAAATGGAAGTATTCTCTGATATTGACAAAAGAAGAGGCGGAGCATTATCTGGCAAAGGCAGATGTGGTATTACCTAAGAAACGTAGATATTTTATAGAGTCTTTGAGTTCTCATTACAAGCATACGCATGATTTGGAACATCTGGAATTGACCCGTGAAATTCTAAGAAAACAATGTCCTGAATATGTAGAGGTTTTTGATAAGGTGATGAAGCATACTTCTGCACACATGTTCAATATGATGATCATGAAACGTGAAGTTCTTGATCAGTATTGCTCTTGGCTATTTTCTATTCTTTTTGCTTTGGAAAAAGAAATTGATGTGAAAAATATGCCAGCCTTTGATGCAAGATTGTTTGGACGTGTGAGTGAGTTGCTTCTTGACGTATGGTTGAAACAAAATAATATCCAATATGTAGAGACAGGATTTGTACAGATTGGTGATGAAAACTGGGGAAAGAAAATTAAAGGATTCTTGTCGGCTAAATTTGGAGGAAAGAAATATGATAGAAGTAAGTAGTTCTATGGTAAAGCCTAGAGACGTATCTTTTGATGTACTTAAAGGAATAGGCATTTGTCTGGTCCTTGTGGCACACAGTTTGGGAGGTTACGTTCATACATTTGCCTATTCTTTTCATATGCCTCTATTCTTCTTAGTTGCAGGCTATTTCTTCAAGCCAAGGGACTGCAAGAAAGAATTTGCATTGGATTTTAGGCGGATAATGGTTCCTTTCTTCTTTACTGGAATTTTGATGCTGCTATTGGCTATGGCCTTTTCGCCTTTTAATTTTGAAAGCGTAAAATCTCCTTCATATGCATTGGAGGCTCTTATATATGGAAATGGTTCCAGCGTAAATTATCATAAGATTTTTGGAAATTTTGCAAGCATTGGAAGCGTATGGTTCCTTGGGGCATTGTTTTGGTCAAGGCAAATTTTCAATTTCTTGTTAAACAAAACGAAAGGTAATGAGTTGTTGACTCTCGTTTGTGTTATAGGAGTCATTTCTTGCTTGATAGGGCAATACATACAATTGCCATATTCTATGATTCAGGGATTGACAGCTATTCCCTTTTTGTATATAGGCTATGTTGCAAAGAATAATAATTTATTGACTGCTCACCAATTAGGGGGGGGTAAATCAATTGTGGTAATTTCTGTGGCATTGTGGGGAATTTCTACATTCTTCGGTTGGCTAGATATGGCACAAGTGCGTTGGAAATTGTTCTATTTCCCCAATGTGCTGTTGGCGACAGCTGGTACATATTTCTTCTACCTTGTATCAAAGATGATATGTAGAAAAACCATATATGTTAAACAAGTCTTAGCTTTTCTCGGGAAATATAGTTTGGTGTTGGTTTGTTTTCCTGTCGTTGAAACTTATGTCTTGCCATTGGGCGATATAGTTCCTCAGATGCCAATGAGAGGAATTGTGATGATAGGATTAAAAGTTCTTTGGTGTGCCTTGACCCTATTGGCAAGTTTGAAGATTCCTGTTTTAAGAAAAATCTTTTCTATAAAGTAAATATAAAGTAAATATGATAAAGAAATATGATTACCTACTCGTTGGAGCAGGTTTATTCTCGGCTACTTTTGCATATCGTGCAACACAAGCAGGCAAGAAATGCCTTGTGATAGACAAGCGCCCTCATTTGGGAGGGAATGTTTATTGTGAAAATATAGAAGGTATTAATGTGCATAAGTATGGTGCACATATCTTCCATACTTCCAATAAGCAAGTGTGGGATTTTGTGAATTCCATAGTAGAGTTTAATAGGTATACTAATTGTCCTGTGGCCAATTATAAGGGTAAGTTGTATAACCTGCCTTTCAATATGAATACCTTCTATCAAATGTGGGGGGGGGTGACTACACCTGGAGAGGCGCAAGCCAAGATTGATGAGCAGAAGGCTTCTTTTAGTGAAGAGTTAAGAGTGAAGAACGAAGAATTGGGCTTGCCAAATGAGCCTCATAACCTGGAGGAACAGGCGATGCTGCTTGTTGGCAAGGATATTTATGAGAAACTCATCAAGGGCTATACAGAGAAGCAGTGGGGTAGAAAGTGTACTGATCTTCCTGCTTTTATTATCAAGCGCTTGCCAGTTCGCCTTATCTTCGATAACAACTACTTCAATGATAAGTACCAGGGTATTCCTGTGGGTGGATATAATAAGTTGATTGATGGTTTGCTTGAAGGAATCGAGACCAAAACGAATGTAGATTTCTTTGAGAATCGCCCTTATTGGGAAGGTGTTGCCGACAAGATTGTTTTCACAGGTAAGATAGATGAATTCTATGATTATCAGTTTGGCAAGCTCAACTATCGTACTGTTCGATTCGAGACAGAGGTTATAGACAACCCTAACTATCAAGGCAATGCGGTAGTGAACTATACTGAGCGTGAGATTCCTTACACTCGTGTTATTGAGCATAAGCATTTTGAAATGTTTGGTCAAGAGGTTTATGAAACTCCAAAGACCGTTATCTCAAAAGAGTTTTCTACAGAATGGAAGGATGGTATGGAACCATATTATCCAGTGAATGATGAAGTGAACTCTTTATTGTATGCCAAGTATAAGGCATTGGCTGATAAAGAAGATAATGTTATCTTTGGTGGTAGATTGGCTGAATACAAGTACTATGACATGGCTCCTACTGTGGAGAGAGCGATGGAATGGTGGAAGTAAAAGTGTTATGAACATCTATTCATCAACAACATCCGTCATCGCAAGCCATTGCCAGTATATGGTAAGGGTGAGAACGTGCGCGACTGGTTGTATGTAGTAGATCATGCCCGTGCCATCGATATGATTTTCCACAAGGGTAAGATTGCCGAGACTTACAATATCGGCGGTTTCAACGAGTGGAAGAACATCGATATCATCAAGGTGGTCATCAAGACTGTTGACCGTCTGCTCGGCAGAAAAGAAGGCGAGGATATGGATCTCATCACTTACGTAACAGACAGAAAGGGTCACGATATGCGTTATGCCATCGACTCTCGCAAGCTTCAGAAGGAACTCGGTTGGGAGCCATCTCTCCAGTTTGAGGAGGGTATCGAGGAGACCGTAAAATGGTATCTCAATAACCAGGAATGGATGGATCATATTACTTCTAGGGAGTATCAGAAGTACTATGAGAATATGTATAAAGATAGATAACAATAAGAGTCATTATGGGTACAAATGATTTGGATAAGTTTATCAATGTAAAGAATATTGATATTGCGAAGAAAAACATTGAAATCTTCGCAGATTTTTATGCAGATGTCATATACAGGCATCATTATGAAGCCGTGTCTACTCAGCGAGAAGCAGACGCTCGTATTATTTTCCAAATGTTCTTCTCTAAGACTTTGCATTTTAAGCATATGTTGGAAGGGGTAGAATATGAAGGTGATCAATTTAAAATGAATCGTATAGTTGATCCAACCTTGCTTTTTACACTTGTGAGAAATCAATATGAATGCTTGTGTCTTTTTGAGTTGATTAATGTCATACCAGATTCTGACAACAAGAAAAGTTTTCTTTCCTTGATGCATCAGATTTCAGGATTGAAGTACCGACAAAGATTTGTGGAACAAGCAACATTGCAAGCTAATATCAAAAAGTTGAGATTTGAAAATATCGAAATCAATCAAGATGTTAACTTGATTTTAACTTCTTCTGTGTTTCATAAGCTGAACCCCAAAAGTCAAGATAAGGTAAGAAAATGGATAAAGGATAAAGAATATCAATTATTCTTTAAAAGCGATGAAGAAATACAAAAACTTGGGTGGAAGGATTTTGCAAACAAGTTTGGTATGAAGAAAGATTGCGTCGATAATCTTTATACGTATTTTTGCATGAATGCTCATCCATCTTATCCATCTATAATGCAATTTAGGGATGCGTTTGCCAAGGATAATCCAGAATTTCTTAATCTTGCATTGTTTGCATCTCATACATTTCTTATATTTTTGAGTGTTTTCCTTGTTGACTATATGCGAATGTTTCCAGCAATAGTGAATGATTTCAAAAAGTTGGATGAGGATAAGAGATTGTTGCTTACTGCATTCAATGATATCTTTAGGGAAGAAAAGTGGAATGCTAACTTTTAATTGATGAAAAATATAATACTTCAAAGTTCGCCTTCAGAATGGAAAGAAGCTTTACAAGAATGGGGGATAGATTTACAAATGTGGCAAATCCTACTTCTATTTATGATTATTCTTGTCCTTGGATGGGTAATAAAACACTATTGGTGTAATTGGCAAGAGGCAAGAAGCTGGCGTAACAAGAAAATGAAAGCCATTGCCAATACGGATTTTAGCGATTATTTGCCTTTCCGAAAGAAGCGTCTTTACATTCCTGCTATGTATCAGAGCAAAACTCCGAGTGATTATCCTGACCCAATAGATGCTACTATTGCGGAAGCTAGGCAAAATTTACTTGATAAGATGCTGGAGGTATTGGATGATAAACATGGACGTGATAATTTGTTTTGCATTCTTGCAGGTGCAGGCATGGGAAAATCTAGCTTTATGGTTTATCTGTATGGAAAGTTGGTTAAAAAGTTAGATGGAAAAGGGCATGATGTAGAAATTCTCTCGTTGACACGTCCTGATGTTATTGAAAGAATCAATATGATAGAAGATCAAGGAAATGTTATACTCTTATTGGATGCTTTGGATGAGAATGTTGAGGCAATGAACAACTATGAAGTCTTTTGGAAAACGTTGTTAAATTCTATAAAGGACTTCAATAGGGTTGTTATCACCTGTAGAACTCAATTTTTCTCTTCTTTTGATGAAGAACCAAACTATACCGAGATAGCAAATTATTCTTCCAAGAAAGGAACTAAATTTTTCATCCGGTATTATCTTTCACCTTTTACCAAAGAGGAAAGGACACGTTACATCAAGAATAAGTATCCTTTTTGGCATTTTATAAAGAGAAGGAAAGCCATGAAGGTTATGGAAAAAAACGACTCTTTGATGTCTCGTCCTTTGCTCTTGGCCAATATTGATGATTTGATAAACTCAAAGGTGAAGTATGACTATGGTTTTCAAATATATGAAGCTCTGATTCATGTTTGGGCAACAAGGGAGGCGCAAAGACAAAAATTGCATGGCGCGGTATTTGACAACTTGGTCAAAAAAATACCAGAAGTTTCAAAGGCTGCTGCCTATGAGTTGTATGAAAATTTAGCAAACAATGCCGCATGCAATATGACCAAAGAACAATTGGATGAATTTGAAAAGAAGCATCCGTTAAATATGGCAGAGCTACGTATCAATTCTTTGTTTAATCGAGATGTTAGGGGTAATTGGAAGTTTTCCCATAAATCCTTCTTTGAATATTTCTTGTCAGAAATAGCCTTTGATGATTGGAATGCCGTGCCAAATATAGAAAAGTTTGACATGGGTATGCAATTCTATAAGCAGAGATGTTTGGAGGAGTTTGAGGCTTTTTCTCGTCAAACCCCACCTGCTTGGTATGTTACTAATGAACAGCTTTACAGTAATTTTATCATGATGGAGTGCCCTAATGGATTCAACCCAATGCACTTGATAACCATCCTTAAGGAAAAGAAGATTTCTTCTTTGACTATCATGGCTAATACAGTTCATAGAGGATTTTTTACAACGCAATTTATGAAGGCCTTGAATGGTACCCCGGTAGAACTATTAGAAGTAAGTGTTTCGGAAGATTTTGATTTGCCTATTGAGTTTATGCAAAATTGCCAATTGCAAATGTTTGTATTGGATAGTAGTAAGCGTCTTTCGTTCCAATTTAAAAAGGTAGCGTCTAATGCTGGTTTTAAGTGTAAGGAGAATGAGCATGACACGGTGTTCTATCGTAGAAATACTAAGGCTTTAGCCAACCCATATATCATGAGGCATTATCCAAGTTTGGATTTATCAATCTTTAATTATAGTAGTTTTATAAGGATAAATTCTGTTTTATCTAAGAAGTGAATATGATGAATACAACATATTTTTATGATTCAGACTTGTATGGTGGTTCTGTAAATCATATAGCTTCGTCTATCGTATTATCTGGAGAAGCAAATGAACTTGAACGGTTTTGTAGGCTTTGGATTAATCGTATAGATGGCATAAAGGATGGAAAACAGCGGATGGATACTTTTGTTCATCTTCTAGTTGACATAAACCAATGCTTACGAGATAAAAGAAATATAAGGATAAAATTAGTTATCTCTGATAATTTTTTTATGGATTTCTTGTTATTCCTCTCTATCTTTTCCACAAAAGAAGTTAATCTTGTTAAGGAGATAGATATTTTCCATGAATATGTAAGATGGTTCAACCAAAGTTTACCCCAGCAATTAGTTAGAGCAGCAAACATTGGTGATTTAAAAATACTCGGTGATATGTTTGGACATGGCTATGAAGGGAATGAAGTCATTAGAAATGTCATTCTCAGACACGAATATCACTCAACCGAATTATTGATGCTTCAACATTCTTATTCACCATTGGTGAATAAATATGTAGAAAATAGAATACCTATATTCCTTAGGATGTTTAAGTCTGTAAGAGAAAATATGGTAGTGCCAAGTTTAGATGGTGAAAGTGATTTTTATGACTTATATAATAAAATAGCTAAGGATGAAAATGAGAAAGAACTTACTTTTTCCATAAATCCCGAAATTCCAAATTTATTTAAAGTTATAGAGTTCTTGATACGGAATATTAATGAAATGATTTATGTGTTTGTTTCGAAAGATATAAAGGCTTTGGATAAATTCTGTAAGCATTCATTAGTATTGATTTGGGGGCTTTGGCTTGGAACGGCTCAAGAGATTTCTATGGTTCCACCTGACTGGTATGTAAAATATCGAAGTTTATTGGATGATATGTTTGGAGAAGGAAGCTTTGAGAATATAACTTCTTTGAGCTAAGAGAAAAAATGTCTGTTGCTTACCAATATAAGGTAAGTATCTTTTACATTCATGGTATTATATAATATAAAAGTATGAATGAAGCATTAGTGTTTTTTGCTTATCTAAGATATTGCCTTGGATATAAGCGGAATATGAGTAATGTCGTTTCCTGTATTAACTGGCAGAAACTTTATTCCTTTGCTTCTAAGCAGGCTCTGCTGGGGCTTTGCTTTGAGGATGTTGAGAGACTGGGAAAGGAGTATTCTGAGGAGTTAAAGCAGAATCCAATTCGAAGGGAACTGCTGATGACTTGGATGGCCAAGGCACAGCAAATACGTAGGCAGAACATGAAGGTAAATCGAGTTGCAGCTAAACTCTATTCAAAGTTTAGAGAAGATGGATTGCGATGCTGTATCTTGAAAGGACAAGGGAATGCTTTGGTGTATTCGAATCCATATTCCCGTTCTCCTGGAGATATTGATGTATGGGTGAATGCAAGCAGAGAAGATATAACAGAATATGCTAAGCGTCATTTTAAAACTGGAGGATGATATAAGGTTTCATCATCTTGAAACAACAATGGATGGTGTGCCTGTAGAATTGCATTTCTTCCCATGCATTATGAACAACCCGGTTTATAATGCACGTTTGCAGAAGTGGTTCAAACGGAATGCGGATTTGCAGTGCTCAAATGTTGTTAGCCTGCCAGACGGTATTGGAGAAATTGCTATACCAACGACGGCATTCAATGTGGTTTATCAGCTGACGCATCTTTATCAGCGATTTGCACGGTGAATATGAGCTTTTTTACCATATTCTCAATAATTGCTCCGGGGTTATTAAGGAAAAAGTAGACTATGTTTTTGGGGCCAGATTAACAGATGAAGAAAAGGCGGAATTCTGCACCCTGATATATTATCCTGTGGAGAAAATCCAACAGCTGGAGGCTGAGCGGCGCAATACTCCTGAATGGTATCGGGAAAATCTATCCCGGCTGTTAGAGGTTAGCAAGCTCATGACCTACAAATATCCTTTAACCAAGGTGAAAAGCTTTATTCCTCAAAATTACCGCAGTGTAATTACGGAGCTGTTTAACACCCATCCAGAGGCAGATAGAGCACAGTTCCTTTACAGTAAAAGACTGCTGAATATGATTGTGCAAGTGGGAGGAGCGGCAGATTTTATTGTGGCTCTAACCAGTCTGATAAAATGTCTGGCTGTAGGCCATATGCATATTATTGGGGATTTCTTTGACCGGGGCAATCGGCCGGACACCATTCTGGATATGGTGCGGGACTACCATTCCTTGGATATTCAGTGGGGCAACCACGATATTCTGTGGATGGGAGCTGCCAGTGGCAGTGAGGTATGTATTGCCGGGGTAATAAGAAACAGTCTGCGATACAAAAATACCGAGGTGCTGGAAAAGGGCTATGCCATTAGCCTGCGGCCTCTCACCATGTATGCTCAGCGGATATATCCAGATGAAAATCCTCTTAAGGCATCGGAAAAGGCTATTTCCATGATAATGTTCAAGCTGGAGGGACAGCTGATTCTTCGGAATCCGGATTTCAAAATGGAGAGCCGTCTCCAGCTGCAGAATGTGGATTATAATTCCAGCTTCTATAGCCTTAATGGCAAGCGCTATGAGCTAAGCAGTGCCTATTTCCCTACGGTGAACCCGAAGAATCCTTATGAGCTGACGGATGAGGAAAAGCAGATTATTGGGGATTTGAAGTCCTACTTTATTGAAAGCGAACGGCTGCAGCGCCATGTGGAGTTTATCTACAAGAAGGGCAGTGTCTACACCTGCTGCAATCAGAACCTGCTATTTCATGGCTGTATTCCCCTGAATTGGGATGGCACCATGAAGGAGGTTTCCTTTGATGGTAAGCCTTACAAGGGCAAGGCCTATATGGATTTCTGTGATCAGATGGCTCGCAAGGCCAGAGCTACCAAGGAACAAAAGGCCTTGGACTTTATGTGGTTCCTGTGGAATGGTTTGCTTTCCCCTATTTCTGGCCGGGAATTTACCACCTTTGAGCGCATGTTCCTAGAGGATGAAAGCACCTGGAAGGAGCCTTCCGATCCTTATTATGAGCTTATTGACCGGGAGGAAATCTGTGAGGAGCTGCTGGAGGAATTTGGCCTGAATCCAAAGGATGGACATATTATTAACGGCCATGTGCCAGTGAAGGTATCCAAGGGGGAAACCCCTATCAAGGCCAATGGCAAGGCTCTGTGTATAGATGGGGGCTTCTGTCGGGCTTATCATCAGAAAACCGGTATTTCCGGCTATACCCTGATTTACAATTCCCGCGGTTTTAGGCTTTTGGAACATCAAAATGTGGCTGATGTCAGAGAAGCTTTGCGGAACAATAAGGACATTGAATCTGTGTCCCGTACCATTGAGCTTCAGTCCAAAATCACCTCTGTAGGAGATACAGATGAGGGCAGGGTGATACAGGAGAAAATCACGGATTTGTACAGTCTGCTGCTGGCCTACGAGCATGGAACCATTAAGCCTCAAGACGAGTGAGGAAATATAGAAAGGAAAATATGAACAACAAAGCATTTATTTTTGACATGGATGGAGTTATTATTGACAGCGAGCCTATACACGCTAGAGCCAAAATGGCTACACTGCGGGAATATGGCATCACCCTTAGTGCCCAGGAAATTGGCCTGGACAAATATGTAGGCCGCAGTGCCAAATCCTTCTGGGTGGATATGAAGGCCAGATTTCCAGAGGTCTTCACTGAGGAATGGCAGGTTATGGCTGGCAAAAAATATGAGAAATACATGGAGATTCTCAATAATGATGCCACTATTAAGGCCATACCGGGACTTCCGGAGCTGTTGCAGCGCTTGAAGGCCAAGGGCTACAAAATAGGCCTTGGCTCTTCCTCAATACGGCCTATGGTCAATAATGTCCTAACCAGATTTGGCATTATTGAGTACTTTGATGCTTTGACCACAGGAGATGAGGTGGAGCATTCCAAGCCAGATCCAACCATATATTTGCTGGCTGCCAAGAAGCTGGGGGTAAATCCTGCCGACTGTACCGTTGTGGAGGATGCTGCCTCTGGGGTAAAGGCGGCCAAGGCTGCCGGTATGCAGTGCATAGCTGTTCGGAATCCTAATTCTGGCCAGCAGGATTTGTCTTTGGCAGATAAAATTATTGATAAATATGAAGAAATACATATATAAGGAGTTGCATAATATGACAGAAAAAGAATTGATGAAATTGCAGAATGGCAGCGACGTGCGTGGCATTGCCCTAGAAGGTGTAGAGGGGGAAAAGGTTAACCTGCGCCCCGAGGCAGCTAATCTGATTGCCGCAGCCTTTGTAAAATTTTTGAGCAAGAAGCTGGGCCGTCCTGCTGGGGAATTGAAGCTGGCTGTAGGCCATGATTCCCGTTTGTCTGCTACCAGCCTAAAGGAAGCTGCTCTGCAGGGTATTCTGGCAGAGGGTGCTCAGGCCTATGACTGTCATATGGCATCTACTCCAGCCATGTTTATGTCCATTGTTTTCCCAGAAACTGCAATGGATGGTTCCATTATGATTACCGCCAGCCATTTGCCTTTTAACCGCAACGGCTTGAAGTTCTTTACCAAGGACGGCGGTTTGGAAAAGGAAAATATCATTGAGCTTTTGGAGATTGCGGCAGGACTGCAGGAGCGCAGTGCAGATTTGGCCCAGGCTAAGCCACTGGATTTGATTGACATTTATGCCAAAAATCTCTGTGAAAAGATTCGTCAGGGGATTCAGGCCGAGAACTATGACCAGCCTCTCAAGGGAATGCACATTGTAGTAGATGCAGGCAATGGAGCAGGTGGCTTCTTTGCCAACAAGGTACTGGTTCCGTTGGGAGCAGATATTGAGGGCAGTCTCTATCTGGAGCCAGACGGACATTTCCCAAATCATATTCCAAATCCAGAGAATCAGGCTGCTATGGATGCCATTAAGGGAGCAGTTCTTTCAAGTCATGCAGATTTGGGTATTATCTTTGATACTGATGTGGATCGCATGAGTGCCGTATTGCCTGATGGTCAGCAGATTAGCCGTAATGCCCTGATTGCCATGATGGCTGCGATTCTGGCTCCTGATTATCCAGGCAGCACCATTATTACAGACTCCGTAACCTCTGATGAGCTGGCAGACTTTTTGGAGAACAAGCTGCATTTGAAGCATCATCGCTATATGCGGGGCTATAAGAATGTTATCAATGAATGCATTCGCCTGAACAAGGCTGGCACTGTATCTCCATTGGCCATTGAAACCTCTGGACATGGTGCTCTTAGCGAAAACTACTATTTGGATGATGGTGCTTATCTGGCTGTTAAGCTGTTGATTGCTGCCGCCAAGGCCAAAGCAGAGGGCAAGGTGCTGGCGGATTTGATTAAGGATTTGCAGCATCCAGCTGAGGAAAAAGAGTATCGCTTGAAGATTAAGGATGTGGAGGATTTCCGCAGCTATGGCCAGTCTGTGTTGGTTGAGTTTGAGAAGCGGGCTGAGGCCAAGGGCATCAAGATGGCAACTCCATCCTATGAGGGAATCCGTCTGGTATTCCCAGGGGAAGGCTGGGTACTTCTGCGTATGTCCCTCCATGATCCTAATATGCCAATGAATATGGAAAGCACCCATGTAGGAGGCTGTGAGAAGCTGACTGCCATTGTGAAGGAAATGGTAACAGGCTTCCCACATCTGGATATTAGCGTATTAGGCTAAAAAATCTATGCGTATTTTGGGGGCAAATTTTCAAAAAATCCTTGCCAAAAGCTTCAATAAATGATATACTCATTCAGTCAAAAGGACAAGATAGTTGCAAATTGCATTTGCAAACTTTCTCTGCTCCTTCAGCAAGAGGGAGCCAAAGACCAAAGAGGGAGGTGATTTCGTGAGAAAGTACGAAGTCATATTCATTGTTAAACCAATGGAGGAAGAAGCAACCAACGCTGTAGTTGAGAAGTTCACCAAGTTGATTGCTGACAATGGCGGTACAGTTGACAGCGAGGATCGTTGGGGCAAGAAGCGTCTTGCTTATGAGATCAAGGACTGCACCGAGGGCTACTATGTACTGCTGAACGTTACAGCAGAGCCTGCATGTGTGGCTGAGGCTGATCGTGTAATGAAGATTACTGATGAGCTGCTGAAGCACATGATTGTTAAAGCAGAGGACTAATTTCGCGACAATTCGTGAAGGTGACATTCCAACAGGAATGATATTCCATATTGAAGGAGGGAATATACTTTGATCAAGCGTGATAGAAGCAGAAGACCTCGTAAAAAGGTTTGCAGTTTCTGCGTAGATAAGGTAGAGCAGATTGATTACAAGGACGTAGCAAAGCTCCGTCGTTATATTACCGAGCGCGGCAAGATTTTGCCTCGTCGTATTTCTGGTAACTGTGCTAAGCATCAGCGTCAGGTAACAGTTGCTATCAAGCGTGCACGTAACATTGCACTCTTGCCTTTCACTGCTGAGTAAGTGAAATAGAGGGGGCCTCCGTAAGGAGGTCCTTTTTTGATTTTCCACGTAATAAGGCAAAATTTACGAGAGAAATTAGGCGCCTTTGGCCCTGGATATTTTGGCGGAGAAAATATGAACAAAAAAACTGACAATCTACTAGAGCTATTAGTAGACAAAAAAAGATTCAGCCTGCGGCTGCTGCTGGAGGGACTGGCCGTAGGTCTGGGGGCAGGTATCAGCATCAGTGTATTTCGCTATTTGCTGGCAGGCTCTGAGATACTGCGGCCTGTGATTTACCACAATCTCAGGGAAGCATTAGCTGATGGACAATGGCAATGGCTGGCCTTATATATTCTTTCCTTTATTATCATTGCCTATTTGCTAAAGCTGATTGTCGCCAGAGAGCCTATGTGCACCGGCAGCGGTATTCCCCAGATAAAGGGCATTCTGCAGGGAGATATGTCCATGAGATGGTTTTCCGTCCTCTGGTCCAAGATTATTGGCGGGGTGTTGGCCATTGGCGCCGGTATGTCCCTAGGTCGGGAAGGCCCCAGCGTTCAGATAGGTGCCTGTGTTGGTCAGGGATTGAGCCAAACCAGTCGTCGTACCAGATTTGAAAGCCGTATCCTTATGACTGCCGGAGCCGGAGCAGGTTTGGCTGCTGCCTTTAACGCCCCTCTGGCAGGGGTTATCTTCGGCTTGGAGGAAATGCAGAAAACCATATCTCCTGCCCTTCTGCTTACAGGTATTACCGCTTCTATTACGGCGGCCACTGTTACAGAGGTGGTTTTCGGTATGTCCCCGGTATTTTCCATGGGGTATCTTCTGCCTCTTCCTTTGAATCTTTTTGATGTTCTAGTGGCAGCAGGCATTGTTATTGGCCTCCTGGGACGGCTTTTCAACATAGCCCTGGCATATTCCCTGAATACCTATAGCAGGCTGGGATTGGCCGGCATGAAGAAGCCCCTTGTACCTTTGGCTTTGGCTGGCATTTTGGGCTTTGTTTTGCCAGAGATTCTAGGAGGAGGCAATCTGCTGGTGGATTCACTGGTGGTAACAGATTATACCATTGGCTTTCTGTGCCTTTTATTTGTAGGAAAATTTCTTTTTACCATGATTTGCTTTGGCTCCGGTGTGCCAGGGGGCATCTTCCTGCCTATGCTGGTGCTGGGAGCGGCAGGAGGGGCGGTACTGGCCAAGCTGCTGGTACTGGTAGGTCTATTGCCAGCCATGTATTATGCAGATATTATTGTCTTTGGCATGGCGGCCTATTTCTCCTCCGTGGTGAAATCCCCGGTTACAGGCAGTATTCTGATACTGGAAATGACCGGCTCCTTTCAGCATATGCTGGCTTTGCTGGTGGTATCCCTGACCGCCTATGTAATCTCCGATTTAACAGGAGGCCGGCCGGTTTATGATGAGCTTCTGGACAGAGCTTTGGGCAAAAGCAAGTAAACGCTACATCAGTCTAGGGGTTGACCGTTAGCGGGTGTTTCTGTTAGAATATTTGTGAAAATACAATTCAATGGGCTTTAAGTCCTAATAAAACAATAAACAAAAATTCTACTTGATAAAAATCAATATTCCGTGTAGAATAATAGTAAATTGGAATTATTAAACATTATTGAATGAAAATTGAACAATGGTAATCCAATAACTGTGCATTAGTGCACAAAATAAAATAGTAAAGAAAAAGTAGAGAAATATTTTGTACTAGGGAGTGATATTATGTTTTTGGAGGAACGTCAGGAAAGCATAATGAATATGCTGAATGCTGATGGCAAAGTAAGGGTAAAAGAGCTTAGTGAGAAATTTGGTGTTACCGAGGACTGTATTCGTAAGGATTTGGGTTCTCTGGAGAAGCAGGGCCGTCTCAAGCGTACCTATGGTGGTGCGGTGGTTCTGAGAGAAAATAACCATGTTATCGAGATTAGCAAGCGCAAGACCACAGATGTGGATGCCAAGCGCCGTATTGCCCATGCTGCCGTTAAGCTGATTCATGACAGAGATATGGTTTTCCTGGATATTTCCACCAGCAATCTGGCCATTGCTGAGCTTTTGGCCAAGGATCAGCGCGAGCTGACCATTGTTACCAATATGATTGATATTCTGCTGATTCTGGCTAATCATCCTAAGATTCGGGTGGTATTTGCCGGCGGCAAGATTAACAAGAGCCGTGACGGCTTCTGGGGCGGTATGACTATGGATTTCATTTCCCGCCTAAAGCCAGATGTAGCCTTTGTAGGAGCCATTGGCGTAGATGCTATGGAAAACAGCGTTTCCACCTATGACATTGAGGATGGTATCAACAAGGCCCAGATTATCCGGGTTAGTAAGAAGGCCTATGTAGTAGCCGAAGCCAAAAAGCTTAGCACTGATGGTAACTACAACTACGCTACCCTTGATACCCTTTCCGGTTTGATTACCGACTCCATGCCATCTGAGAAGGTATGCGAGGCTCTGTCAAGATATGGTGTTCAGCTGATTGTACCATGATGAATTGCATCTATAGAGGACTGAAGGTATTTTTATATTACCTTTCAGTCCTTTCTCTTTGCAGGCTCATATTCTGCTTGGTTTTGCATGAATATTGGGGGCCTGATACTGGCTGGCAGGATTTGCTGCAGACACTGTGGCTAGGTTCCCGCCTTAGCATTCAAACCGCTGGTATTTTGGCACTCTTTACTGCTGTGCCTGCCGGACTGATAACTATACTGTCCCGCCTTTGGGGCCGTAGATTGGAGAGCCTCCTTAGCGGTATAGTGCTGACCATAACCTCTATTTTGTTTGTGGCCAGCTTCCCTTACTATGGACAGTTTCACAGTCGTTTTCACCAGCTTCTCTTTAATGCTGGCAATGATGATATGTATGCCCTGTTTATATCCCTGGTGCAGGAATTTAACCTGCCTTTGCGGTTGGCAGGGGCATTGCTTTTGGCCTTTTGTCTCTGGCGGGGGCTGAAATATTTTCTGGCTTGGAGAGATACCAGCCCAAGAAGCACCTATAGCCTATATACCAAGCCCTCCCGTGGCAAAAGCATCGCTAAAGGGATAGCTATGGCCTTGGTGCTTTATGTGCTGGGGAGATTGATTGTCTTTGGGGGCAGCTGGGGCTGGGAAACAGCCTTGGAATGGGAAAATGTAGGTGTCACCAAGGATAGCTTTATGAATGAGGCTATCTTGGACGATTATCAGGCTATATATCGGGGCTATCGCATGAACAACCGTATGCTGGCCTGCAATGGCCTGAATTTTACCGCAGAGCAGATTCAGCAGCTGGCAGGAGAGCTGGCTGGCCACAGCGCTGACAGCAATAATTTGGACGATTATCTCCGTAGGGAGGCTCAGGGTGCCCAGGTGGCCAAGCCCCGGCAGATTTTCCTGATTGTTTCCGAAAGCTATGCCAACTGGCCTCTTTTGGACAAATACAGCCAGCTTCACATTGCCGATGGCATGAAGGGGATTATTGCAGGGGAGGATGCAGATTATTGCAATGCCATGCTGCCTAATGGAGCCAGCACCATTTCCGCCATGACCGGTGTGACCACAGGCTTGGCAGATGCCAATCTTTATCTTACCACCATGCCGGAGTCCTTTAAGCAGCCCTATATTACGGCCATAGCGCCCCAGATGGAGAAGCTGGGCTATACCACCAATTTCTGGTATGCCGGCCCTGCCACCTGGGAGCGGATAGGGGCCTTTACAGAGGCTCAGGGCTTCCAGCACTTCTATGGCCGGGGAGATATGCCAGAGGAGGCAGAGGGCAGTGTGTGGGGCTGTGATGATGAATATCTCTATGCTCAGGTATTGCAAAGGGTTAGTCCTGATACCTCCAGCTTTAATATCATTCTCAATGTGTCCAATCATTCCCCCTATACGGTGGATGTAGCAGCCAAGGGCTTTGATGCAGATAAGCTGCGGCAGGCTTTGCCTCCAGAGGCAGCCAAGGATGATTGGCTGGTCAACGAGCTGGGCCATTATTGGTATGCAGATAGAGAGCTGGCAGGCTTTGTAAAGAATTTAAAGGCAAAATATCCAGATTGTCTGGTGCTGATTGTGGGAGATCATGCCGATAGGTACAATATTGACAAACAGCCATCTATGTACGAGCGGTATATAGTGCCTTTCGTCGTAACGGGAGCCGGTGTCCACAAGGGAACACTCCTGCCAGATAGCGCAGGCAGTCAGATTGATATAGGTCCAACGATTATTGAAATGGTAGCCCCAAAAGGGTTTGCATACTATGCTATTGGCTCCAGTCTTACCCGCAGCAACCGTCAGGGCGTGAACTACGGCTTCTGGATAACCAGAGATTTTATAGGTGAGGCAGATAGGATTCCTTTGGAGCCTGTTCAGATAGAGGGCAGTCAGGGACGGCCTATCAATGAGCCAGCTCTGCAGCATTATATAGATGCTGTAAGGAGTATTTCCTGGTGGCGGCCTAAATATGGCCCTGTTTTGGACGAGGCCCTGCTGAAGGACAGATAAACTCTTAACCTATGCTTGGTTCAATGAGGGTTGGAGATGGAATCTGGCGCCAAGTTATGCAGATAAGGAAGTGATAGCTTGCAGGCAAGGGATTTGCTTAGCAACTGCCAGCTGTGTCCCCGCAGCTGTGGGGTGAACCGCTATGAACAGCCGGGAGCCTGTGGCGGGGGAGCCTTGGCCAGAGTAGCCAAGGTCAGCCTGCACCCCTGGGAGGAGCCAGCCATAGCTGGCCCGGAAAGTGGCAAGGGAGCTGGGACAATTTTCTTTTCTGGCTGTAATCTTCGCTGTGTTTTCTGTCAGAACTATGAAATAAGTCATTATGAAAAGGGCAAGGAAGTCACCTCAGAGGAGCTGGGGGAGATTTTTCTCCATCAACAGGCTCAGGGGGCGGCTACCTTGGATTTGGTTACCCCCACCCATTATGTGCCTCAGATTATGCAGGCTTTGGCTTATGCCAAGGAACGAGGTTTTTCCCTGCCTGTAGTGTACAATTCCAGTGGCTACGAAAGTGTGTCCACCATAGAGCTGCTGGCAGGCTCGGTGGATGTTTATCTGCCGGATTTGAAATATTATGCCTCGGAATTATCCGGGACATATTCCAAGGCGCAGGATTATTTTTCTGTAGCTGCCAAGGCCATTAAGGCTATGGTACAGCAGGTAGGCAGGCCTGTTTTTGATGCTAAGGGCATTATGACCAAGGGAGTGCTGGTACGGCATATGGTATTGCCTGGTGCCCGGCATGACAGTATGAAGCTTTTGGACTGGCTGCGTCAGACCTTTGGTGATGATATTTATCTCAGCCTGATGAGTCAGTACACTCCTGTGTATAAGGCAGGGGAATATAAAAATCTTAAGCGGAGGCTTACCACCTTTGAATACCAATCAGTGACAGATTATGCCAGTGAATTAGGCTTTACCCAAGGCTTTGTTCAGCAGCGCAGCTCTGCTACCAAGGCCTATGTTCCTGATTGGCAGGATAGGGGTTTGTAATTTAAATATTTATTGTATTAAAGTGATTTTCCGAGTATAATAAGAAAGAAGAATTGGGAAAAGAGGACTTGCCATAAAAGGCAGTTCCTTATATAGCGAAAGGGAGAGGTGTTTTTTTTATGGCAGAAGAAGAAATTAAGCTTTCAGACGTATTTGATATGGACTTTTTGCAGTCCTTTCAGGACAGCTTTGCCAGAGCTGCTGGTATGACCGCAGTTACCGTAGACAAGGATGGCAAGCCTGTTACCAGACCTACTGACTGGTCTGAGTTCTGCATGAAGTATACTCGTGGCACTGCTGAGGGCTGTCGCCGCTGTGAACAGTGCGACAAGAACGGCGGTGAGACAGCTGCCCGTACTGGTAAGCCAGCGGTTTATGAGTGCCATGCCGGTCTTATGGACTTCGGTGCTCCTATTCTGGTAGACGGCCAGCAGATTGGTTCCATTCTGGGTGGTCAGATTCTCAATGCACCACCAGATGAGGATAAGTTCCGGGCTTACGCTAAGGAGATTGGTGCAGATCCTGAGAAGTATGTTGAGGCTGTCCGCAAAATTCAGATTATGCCTCGTGAGCGTTTGGAGCAGGCAGCTCAGACTCTGTTCTTGATGGCTTCCTTCTTCTCCAAGATGGGCCATTATCGTTTTGAGCTGCGGAAGATGGCTGCTTCCATTAACGAAACTGCCATGCAGGTATCTGCTACGATGGAGGAGCTGGCGGCTTCTGCCAATGATGTAAATGAAAACCAGTTGGCTCTGAACAAGGAAATTGCCAATGTAAGTGAGATTTCCGGCAAGATTAACGAATTTACCAACTTGATTCGTGATATTGCCAAGCAGACTCGTTTGTTGGGCTTGAATGCTTCCATTGAGGCTGCCCGGGCTGGTACAGCTGGTGCAGGCTTTGCTGTTGTATCTGAGGAGATTGGCAAGCTGGCAGATAGCTCTCGTGAGACTGTAGACAAGATTCAGGAGTTCACAAACCAGATTGGTGAATCTGTCAACGAAACCGTAACCAAGGGAGAGGCTACCTCCAATATCGTCAGCCAGCAGACCACTGCTATTGCTGGTGTAGCCCAGGAGCTGGCTAGTTTGTCCGCTACTGCTGGTGAATTGGTAGCTATGATTAAACACAAACAGTAATCCCTAGATAGTGCTTCATGAATTGCATGGAGCACTATTTTTTGTTGACAGATAATATCCGTGGTGCTATTCTAAGAGGAAAACACAGATACAAGGAGGCCCATATATGGCAGAGGAAGCAAAGAAAGCAGAGCTTAGTATAGAGGAGGTTCTGGCCAGCACATCTATTGCAGATGTGTACCAGGCAGCCAAACAGCTGGATGGGGTGGCCAAGAAAACTCATTTGGTAGAAAGTCCCTATTTTTCCGATTTGTGTGGCAACAATGTTTACCTAAAGCCTGAGAACCTGCAGAATACAGGTTCATTCAAGCTGAGAGGTGCCTACAACAAGATTAGCCAGCTCAATGAGAATGAACGGAAGCGGGGCGTTATTACTGCCTCTGCCGGTAACCATGCCCAGGGTGTGGCCTTTGCTGCCAGAGCCTTGAATTGCAAGGCTGTTATTTGCATGCCTGCTACTACTCCAATTTTGAAGGTAGAAGCTACTCGTGCCTATGGGGCAGAGGTAGTTCTCTATGGTGATAGCTTTGATGATGCCTATGCCAAGTCTTTGGAGCTGCAGAAGAAAAAGGGCTATGTTTATATTCATCCATTTAACGACCAGAAGGTATTGGCTGGTCAGGGCACCACAGCCTTGGAGATTATTGACGAGCTGAAGGATGTAGATGCCATTCTGGTGCCTATTGGGGGCGGCGGTTTTGCCAGCGGTGTAGCTCTGGCTACCAAGGCTGTTAATCCAAATGTAAAGGTGATTGGTGTAGAGCCAGAGGGAGCACCTTGCATGGAGAAATCTTTTATGGAGGGCCATGTAACTACTCTGCCTGCAGTAGATACTGTGGCAGATGGCTGTGCTGTTAAGACTCCTGGTGATTTGACCTATGCTTTCTGCAAGAAGTATCTGGATCAGATTATTACTGTATCTGAAATGGAAATTATGTCTGCTCTCCTGTCCCTGATTGAGAAGCACAAGCTGATAGCTGAGGGAGCTGGTGCCCTTAGTTTGGCTGCCTTGAACAAGCTTCCTTTCAAGGGGAAAAAGGTAGCAGCCATTATCAGTGGCGGCAATATTGATATTTCCACCATTTCTGCTCTGATTGATAAGGCTCTCATTGCCAGAGGCCGGGTATTCTGCTTCTCTGTTCAGCTGCCAGACAAGCCAGGTCAGCTCCTCCATGTATCTCAGGTATTGGCTGACGAGAACGCCAATGTTATCAAGCTGGAGCACAACCAGTCCAAGGTAACTGACAGCTTCAAGAAGGTTATGCTGGAGGTAACTGTAGAGACTCACGGCCATGACCATGTACAGCGTATTATCCGTGCTTTGGAAAATGCCGGCTTTGTAGTAGACAAGATTTATTAAGCATAAAAATAAACCAGCCTAGGCTGTGGACAGAATTTTTCTGTCTGCCAGCGGCGGCTGGTTTTTTGTTGATAAAAATTAATTCAAGGCATAAGAAAACAGCTGCGGTGTGGGGAGCAGCTGTTTCTAAAAAAGGGATTATAGGATGTTTAGGTAACGACAGGCGTTATCTATGAAAGTATTTTAAGCTCGTATGGGAATATATCTTTGTTTAGGGGAAACATTGATATC
>OQVT01000370.1_pt1 | contig 24058 bp, 20 predicted proteins | sample 1691561 | NCBI WGS metagenome assembly OQVT01 (sample SAMN03418260, study PRJEB22391) | human gut metagenome | biome: human-gut; feature: organic feature; material: feces | host: Homo sapiens | place: Tanzania | collected 2013-01 | reverse complement strand
ATGGTATTAAACAATGTACAGAATACGGCATACCAAATAGTATTTTTTAGTGCCACAATGGATCTTGCATCAGCAAATACACTTTTGTAATTTTTTAATCCGACAAACGTTCCCTCCCCCGTAAATACGTTATATTGATGAAGAGAAATATTTGCGGCCCAGATTAATGGTATCAGCACAAAAATGATAAATCCTATAAAAGACGGTAGCGTAAACAGATACCCTGCAATTGCTTTATCTCTGTCAAGCTTTTTGTAGCCTTTTCTTTGTTTTGTCATAGTATTGCTCTCCTATGAAAGGCTAAGGCAGCTCCAGAGCTGCCTTGCCTTTTCAGTTGATTATTTTCCTACTGCCTGTTCCAAGGATGCCTGTGCTTCATTCAGCGCATCTTCTGGTGTTTTTGCTCCTGAAAATACATTTTCAAGAGCCTTTAATAATGTTGTATTTAACTCGCCATAAAAACTTGGTGCTGGAACAACTGTTGCTGTACTAACTGCATTCCACAATTCTCCAATGCCATCAGGAACTGTACCCATGATTGCACTGTCTGTTGCAAGACTTTTTAGGGATGGAATCTGCTGTCCACCAGCCGCTACTTCTGTCATAGTCTCCTCAGATACAAATTCTTTTAACAATTCTGCTGATAATGCAGCCTGTTCTGTTGCAGAACCAATACACCATGCAGAACCGCCATATACCGTTCCCGGCTGTGTATTCTGTGGCCACTGTACGCAATCGAAATCATCACTTGTTAACCCTGCATCCTGCCATGTATTCAGGCACCATCTTCCAGCTCCAACCATTGCTAACTGTTTCTGAGAAAACATGGTATATACATCTGAACTAATTGGATCTGGTGTCAGTCCTTCTTCTACAAACTTATTTAAATACGTAACTGCCTCCACCATACCATCACTGTTTACAGTCGGAGTTGTCCAATCATCTGATACTGGATATGCACTATTAGTTACCCACCATGGTGTTAACTGGAAATAGGAACTTGATAATCCATAACCATATACGTCTCCGTCTGTTAACGCCTTTGCGGTCTCATAAAAATCATCCCAGGTCCATCCATCCTTTGGATATGCAACACCTTTTTCATCAAAAATCTTTTTATTATAATACATAACCATAGTTTGTGTACCGCCCGGCAATCCATAGATTGTATCTCCATCACTACATCCGGAAAGAATTGCGTCCGTATACTGACTAACTGTATTTGTTAAATCTGCATCGGAATCAATTAAATCATTTAATGGTAATAACAATTGATTATCCAAAGCCATCTGTGTACATTCAAACCCAATACAAACCACATCCGGAGCACTGCCTGAAGTAATCATTGTTGACCACTTTGTAATATAGTCTGTCCATTCATTAACCGGAACACAAGTCTGTTCCACGGTTACATTAGGATATTTTTCATTAAATCTTGCAATTGCCTCATTTGCAATTGTTTCTTCTGCAACATCCCCCCAGTTAAGAACTCTTAATGTTGCGGTAATATCGCTGCTCACTTCGGATGTCAGGTCTTTATCTTCTGCAACCGCTTCTGTCACCTGCTTGGTGTCCGTATTATCAGTAGTTTCTGTTGTTGTGTCCCCTGCAGCATTACCACATGCTACAAGTGAAATTAACATTGATACACATAATAATGTTGAAATAACTCTTCTCTTCATCTTTTCCTCTCCTTTTGATTTACTAATTACTATAAATGTTCTAATCCGGATTAAGTAATACGTTTTAGTAATACGTATTACTTAATCTAAAAATATCATCCGTTGTATATTTTGTCAATATAATCTGATTATATTCCTATCAGTTTGTCAATAATACACAAACACTATTTAACAGGTTTGGTTATTATGACGCAAAAATTTATTTCCTTATTCTTCCACCACCTCTAAACTTTTCTAATTCCCAATCCGATATACATGATACGAAAGATAAGATTGGCTATATTGTCGTATTATGGTCATGGATGACTAAGGAGGGTATAATATGAGTGTAAATGGAATTACTTCTACAACAGAAGCTTATGTATCTGCATATAAAAATGCTTCTGCTTCCAAATCAACTGAAACAGCTAAATCTGCAACTACTGACAAATCATCTGCTTCCGAAGCAGGTGCTGTATATGAACCTTCAAAAGAAGCTGCAAACGCAAAGGAAGCTGCTTCCACGAAAAAGACTTATAAAGCCGACAAAGCTATGATTGCCAAATTAAAAGCTGACGCCGATGCAAGAACCTCACAGTTAAAGAGCCTTGTTGAAAAAATGATGTCCAAGCAGACGGAAACCTACGGTAAGGCAAATAATATCTGGCAGTTCCTTGCAAGTGGTAACTACACCGTTGACCCTGCAACAAAAGCTCAGGCTCAGGCAGACATCGCCGAAGATGGCTATTGGGGCGTTTCCCAGACTTCCAGCAGAATTCTTGATTTTGCAACAGCTTTGACCGGTGGTGACCCTGATAAAATTGAAGAAATGCGTGCTGCATTCAAGAAAGGTTATGAAAAAGCAGAGAAAACATGGGGTGGAAAACTTCCCGACATTTCTCAGAAAACCTATGATGCTGTTATGGCAGGATTTGACAAAATGGCACAGGATGCCGGAATTCAGACCGAAAATTAATTGCTAAAAGAATAAATCAAAGTAAAAATAAGAGGGAGTCGAGCTTTGCGCCGATTCCCTCTTATCCATTTTATAAAAATACCCCATACATATTTTTATTTTACAATTAGAATTTTATCCCCGGGACGTACCTCTTCCGAAGTCAGATTATTCGTCTGCATCAATGTGGAAATTGGTACATAATAACGCTTACCAATATCCCATAAGCTCTCGCCTTCCTTAATTCGATATACTGCAATTCCGGGCAATGCAGACTGTTTCTCCATATCAGGCTCTGACAGGTTCAGTTGCTCTACCAATTCCTCACGCCATGTCTGAAGCACATCTGCACGGAACAGGATTACACATTTTACATCAACCTCATCGGTATCAATAATAGATACCGCAAGCTGTTCCAATGTGGAACATACAAACAGCCTGCAATCTTCCGGAATACCATCCACCTGTAATAAATACTCAAACGGAATTTCTCCGCGGATAATTCCGAACCTTCTTGTTTCATCACTGTCTTCGTATAGGATTTTAACGAGTACCTGACCGGTAATTAAAACACCCTGCTCCGTTCTTGTACTGTTTTCTATCTGGATTTCACCTGTAGTATGGATGACTTTATAGATGTTACTACCCTCTACTCCCGTTTTAAAATGTTCGGAAATTTTGCATTTCCCGGTGTTTCTGCTATGAAGTCTGCAAAAATCTACTGATTTGGATGCGGTGTCCACTTCTTTTGTCACCCCATAAACATCACAGACCAGTTCCAAATCATCTTCTTCATAAATCTTCATCTGAAGCCTCATTCCCATTTCTACTGCCAGAATGCGGTCTTCTCCATCATAGTCCGGACGGATTGCTGCTTCACAATGGTCTATCTGATAAGAAATCTGTGAAAGCATTCCCTCTGCGCAATCCGGACAATCCACACTTCCCGAAAAAGGCACGGTTGTTTCATAATGATAAAGTTCATTGTCATCCTCTTCCCCAAGATACATACAAAATACCTTTAGTTCTCCCTGTATGGACACCTTGTTTTCCAACACTTTAAAATCCACATTGGAGATGTCTGCATCCCAGTAAATCAAGGTAGAAATATTGGGGTAACTTCCCGGAATTTCAATTTCTTCTTTTACTTTAAAGACATCCTGATTCTTAACAACCAAGGCTGCAATCGGAAGCGTTTTTCTACGGAATTCAATTGTTTCTTCACCGCTTAGTCCTACCGGAATCTCTTCTTCACAAACCGGTTCCTGCACTGCATTCAGACGCACAAGCGCACGCACACTCACCTTTCTGGAATTAATTAATCCCAATGTCATTTCTTCCAAAACCGGTGTAACTTCTACTTTTTCTCCGGTACGGACTCCTTCCATTTGTATTTTTTCCTCAAATGGCAGATTTCCTTCCATTTTTGAAACATTTCCGCCTTTGTCCCCTTCTGTCATATAAAGCACCTGAAAATGTAACATCCCTTTTACATGAACGACATCCTCACCGGCACTGACCTCCTCAATCGTAATTTTTCCTCTATCCAAAAGAAGCTTATCCGCATCCTTATTGGTATCAGGTATAATTACGTCGTCCTCCAATACCATCTGCTTTGATGCACTGATTTGGGGTCCTTCCATATGTAAGCTGCGCTTTATGAGCTCCATAAAAATACCTCCACAGGTTTACTTACTATCATTGTATTCCCGTGAAGGTATCATTATTCCTATTCAATAACGGTGCCAATCAGTTCATTGACATCCTCAATACCGTACTGTGTCATATAGGATTCAATTCCGTCAACAATCTCCTCCGTTGCATATGGATTCACGAAATTCATGGCTCCTACTGCAATGGCAGATGCTCCTGCCAGAAGAAATTCAATGGCATCCTCTGCCGTTGCAATTCCACCCATTCCGATTACCGGAATTTTCACGGCACGCGATGCCTGATATACCATGCGGACTGCAACCGGTTTGATTGCCGGTCCTGACATGCCGCCTGTTTTATTTGCCAGTGCAAATTTCCGTTTATGGATATCAATTTTCATTCCCGTAATGGTGTTAATCAGCGAAATAGCATCGGCTCCTGCTGCCTCAGCAGCCCTTGCCATTTCCGCAATATCCGTTACATTCGGACTCAGCTTCATAATAATCGGTACTTTTGCCTTTTTCTTAATTTGCAATGTAATATCATAAAGGCAGTCTGCTTTTTGTCCAAAAGCGATTGCGCCTTCTTTTACATTTGGACAGGATACATTGATTTCAAGCATATCTGCACAGTCGCTTCCCAATCGCTCCACAACCTCCAGATAGTCCTCCACCGTCTTCCCGCAAACATTTACAATGATTTTTGTATCATACTGTTTCAAAAAAGGAATATCACGTTCCAAAAAGACATCTATTCCCGGATTTTGCAATCCGATCGCATTCAGCATGCCTCCATATACTTCTGCCACTCTGGGCGTTGGATTTCCCGGCCATGGTACATTTGCCACACCTTTTGTTACAACCGCCCCCAGTCGATTTAAATCTACAAAATCTCCATATTCCATACCGGAGCCAAACGTTCCGGAAGCTGTCATCACCGGATTTTTAAATGTTACACCTGCAATGGTCACACTAGTATTCATCCTGTTCCTCCCTCCTATATCTCCACATCTTCTGCCAGAAATACCGGTCCATCGGTACAAATTCTCGCATTATGAACATGAGAATGTGCATCCTGCTTTGTTGTTTTGCATACACATCCCAGACAGGCTCCTACACCACATGCCATACGTTCTTCCAGAGAAATATAGGCCGGAACTTCATATTTCTCAGAAGCTGCCTTAATTGCCCGTAACATTGGCATAGGACCACATGCCATAAGGGCTGCGGGTAACAGCTTATGTTCTTCCATTGCCGTCAGTACATTTCCTTTCGTTCCAACACTGCCATCCTCGGTTGCAATATAAAAATCACTGTATTTTTCAAAATCCTGTTGCAAAAAAAGATTTTTATCGCGATATCCCGCAATAACCACCGGTTTTACCCCTGCATGCGTTAGTTCTTTTGCAAGCTGCAGCATTGGTGGGATTCCGATACCTCCGCCCAAAAGAACCGGCCGCTTATCAGAAGAACTCTTCTTTAAAATATCCTGCACGGCATAACCATTTCCAAGGATACCCAGAATCTCAATCTCATCACCTTTTTTTAATGCCGAAAATTCTTTCGTTCCTTTTCCTGCCACACGATATACCAATCGCAGCGCATTCCTGTTTTCATCCACTTCACAGATACTGATGGGGCGTGGCAGTATGGTTGCTGCATTTTTCGGATAAACTCCGATAAACTGTCCTGCATGAGCTTCTTTTGCCAGGTTCGTTTCCAGCCACAAATCAAAAATACCCGATACCAGCTCTTTCTGTGAGATTACGATTGCTTTTTCCTTTGACTTTTTACTCATAAAAGAATCCTTCCTTATGATTTTTTATATACGATTTTGCCATCACAAATCGTTGCATAAACCACTCCCGGCAATTCTTCCTGTATAAATGGTGAATTGCAGGACTTTGATGCAAAGCTTTCTACTGTCCAGGTCTCTTCCGGATCAAAGATAACCAGATTGGCAGTTCCATTCTCCTGAATTACTCCCCCTTCGATTCCATAAAGCCTACAGGGGGATGTACTCATTCTTTCGATCAACTGCGGATATGTTAATCTTCCTGTATTTACAAGCTCACGAATTCCCAGCGACAGCGCTGTTTCCAGACCAATAATACCGCTTGGAGCTTCCGTAAATTTCTTTTCCTTTTCTTCCCTGCTATGTGGCGCATGATCCGTCGCTATGATATCAATGGTTCCATCCTGCAGACCTGTGATAATTGCCTGGCGGTCTTCCTCCTCACGTAATGGTGGATTCATCTTGGCTAATGTTCCCTTGGCAAGAATTGCATCCTGCGTCAGCGTAAAATGATGTGGAGTTGCCTCAGCATGTGCATGCACGCCACGGCTTTTTGCCTGCCGGACAAGTTCAACCCCCTCTTTCGTACTAATATGCTGAATCACTACTGTTGCACCCGTTTCTTCTGCAAGCTTTAAATCTCGTTCAATCATACAGATTTCTGCTTCCCGCTTAGAACCGCCAAGTCCCATGCTATCTGCAACTTTTCCGGCATTTATTCCGTTGTTTTTAATATATTCCGGATTTTCTTCGTGCAGGCTCACGGGCTTATCAAGCTTTGCAGCCACCTGCATCGCCTCACGCACAATATTTTTCTCTAATAAAGGAATTCCATCATCCGTAAACCCTGCCGCTCCTTTTTCACTAAGAAGCTGCATATCCACAAGCTCTTTTCCTTCCATCCCTCTGGTCACATTTACACAGCTGTAAATATGGATTCCCGTCTGTTTTCCTTTTTGAAGAACATAGTCCAAAGTCTCCGGATTATCTACACACGGCTTTGTATTTGCCATTAATACAATTTCTGTATAACCGCCTTTTTTCGCTGCTGCTGCACCGGTAAAAATATCTTCCTTGTAAGTAAAACCGGGATCTCTGAAATGTACATGTGTATCTGCGAGTCCCGGTGCAATCATCATTCCCCCGGCATCCAAAATCTCTGCCTCTGACATTTTTCCCGAAATTTCCATGGGAGCAGTCTCTTCCCGGCAAATCTTTACCAACTTATCTTCTTTTATCCATATATCTGCCCGATAAATCTCCGCACTAACCGGGTCAATAATCGTTCCATTTTTTATCAACAGCATTTTTGTTACGCTCCAAAAATTTATAATTCTGCCTACCATCTTACCATAGTAATTTCCTAAGCACAACTTTCCCACGCATATTACTTTTTATCCCATCATAAAAATAGTAATAAAACAAATCCGCTCTTATGAGCTATGAGGCTACTTTATTATGAAATGTAACATTCGTCTTATCACATTTCTTTTATGCCTGTTTTGCATACTTACATTTACTGCCTGTTCCAAAGGAGGCAAACAGGATTCCCTTGCCAAGATAAAAAATCTGGAATTTACCGTTATTTCAGAGGATTGCATTCCCGAAGAGCTCCGTAATGTTATTATGGAGAAAAAAGAATCTCCTTTTAAAATTACTTATACGGACAATGGATTTCTTTATATTTGTACCGGATACGGAGAACAGGGCGGTGGTGGTTTCAGCATCGCTGTAAATGAACTGTATTTAACAGAAAACGCCATCTACTTTGATACCACTTTGATGGGACCGGAACCCGGTTCCGAAACAGCAGCCACCGACACTTTTTCTTATCCGTATATTGTTGTAAAAACAGAATATATTGACGAACCTGTTGTTTACAAATAAAAAAAGTGCTGTCGCAACCTCTGTTGCTGACAGCACTTTTCGTTATTCTTTACTGACTCTGTTTTCCAAGCTGTACCTGTACGGTTTTCGATTGATATCCTGCCGGACTTCCCTGCATAATGGTCAATGTAACCGTATCCCCTGCCTTATAATAGCTTAACTCATTCTTTAATTCCGTCATAGAGCTTACCTGCAAATCTCCGATTGCAGTAATAATATCGCCGCGTACAATTCCTGCCTGTGCAGCACCGGAACCGTCAATTACAGAAGAAACATAAATACCAAGCGGCATTCCATATACTTCGGAATATTCCTGTACAACATCCACACCGGTAATTCCAATGTATCCTCTTTCATTCTCAGCAATCTTAATACGTGTCTGTTTATTCATCAAATCTGCAATAATTGGTTTTGCATCTGAAATTGGAATGGCATAACCCATGCCCTCGACTGCATTACCACCAATTTTACTGGAGTTAATTCCAATTACCTGACCTTTGGTGTTAAGCAAAGCACCACCGGAGTTACCTGGGTTGATTGCTGCATCGGTCTGTATAAAAGTATTAATTTCTTTATCCGTATTCTGATCCTGATTTGCATAGGAAGTATCTGAAACTGCTACTGCTCTGTTCAATGCACTGACAACACCTGTTGTTACGGACTGTCCGTATCCCAAAGCATTTCCGATTGCAATGACAGGCTCACCTACTACCAATTCATCTGAATCACCTAATGTAGCAATTGAAATCTGATTCAGTGTTTCCTGTTTAATATCACTAAGTTGGACCGCAATTACTGCCAAATCCTTATCTTCATCAGTTCCTTTTACCTGTGCAGCTACCTGCTCCCCGTCTACAAACTGAACAGAAAGTTCTTCGGAAGAAGCTACTACATGGTAATTCGTTACCAGAAGCAGTTCATTTTCATTTTCACCAACAATAATACCTGAACCGGCACTTTCTGCTTCTCCTGTATACTGTTGTCCAAAGAAGGAAGTTGTTTCCACATATTTATTATTCACAGAAACAACCGATGGCATTACTGCCTTTACTACTTCCGTAACATCCGTTACAACCATTTCAGATTGTGGTGCCTGCTGAAGTGCATCCGCGGTCTGTTTGATAGGTTCCGAGGACGGTTCTACAAATGTTTCTGCTTCTGTCGTTTCACTCTGTGTTTCATCCGCCACACTGTTTTCTGTAGACGTTGCTTCTGTTTCGGGTGCAATTCCAATCATTGCGCTTACGGTATTCTTTGCATGGTTCAAACCACTCTTGGCAGCCCCGACCATTTCAAAACCAACGCCTGCAAAAATACCAAACACAAGTCCACAGCACAATCCAATCAACAGTTTCTTACCAAATCCCGTTTTCTTCGGTTTCTTTGGCTGTTGTGGCTGCTGATAGCTATTGGATGTTGTCTGGTAATAATTTGGTGTTGCATTTGTATTATAATTTGTATGATAATTCATATCGTTGTTTTCATTCATCATAAAAATCCTTCCTTTCTCCATCTGGTATTTCTTACTTTTGAAACAAAGTATATCGGCAAATTGTGAAGAAAATGTGTTTTTTATATGATAAAATAATGTTTTTATTCTACAGTAACGGATTTCGCCAAATTTCTTGGCTTATCCACATCACATCCCTTTCCAACCGCAACATAATAACCAAATAGCTGTAATGGAATAATTGCTAGTGAATTGGTTAAATATGGATTTGTTTCAGGTATATAAATCACATAATCTGCTACCTTTTCAATTTCCTTATTTTCCTCACATGTTACTGCAAGTACAAATGCACCACGTGCCTTTACCTCAACCATGTTACTGATTGTCTTTGCATAAAGTTCAGGCTGGGTAGATACGACCGCCACAAGCGTTCCTTCTTCAATCAGTGAAATTGTTCCATGCTTCAATTCTCCGGCCGCATACGCTTCCGAATGAATATAAGAAATCTCCTTCAACTTCAAAGAGCCTTCCAATGAAATCGCATAATCAATACCACGTCCAATAAAGAAAATATCCTTTGCACCGATATAACGATTGGCAAATCTCTGTATCTTTTCCTTATTTCCAAGAAGCATTTCTATCTGATTCGGCAATTTTTTCAAATCATTCAAGAGTTCCCTAAACTGTTCATCAGAAATCGTGGTCTTCACTCTTCCAAGCTTAATAGCAAGTAAATAAAGTGCTATCAGTTGGGCACTATATGCTTTTGTCGTTGCAACTGCAATTTCAGGCCCCGCCCAGGTATACATGACTTTATCGGCTTCTCGTGCAATTGAACTTCCCACCACATTGACAATACCAAGCACCGGGAATCCACGCTCCCTGGATTCCCGAAGTGCAGCAAGCGTATCCGCGGTTTCTCCGGATTGGCTGATTACAATAACCATTGCTCCTTCTTCCAAAATCGGATTACGATAGCGGAACTCTGAAGCCAAATCAACTTCTACCGGAATTCTTGCCAGACCCTCAATGACATATTTACCGGTTACACCTGCATGGTAAGCAGAACCACACGCCACAATGTGTATTTTCTTAATAGAACGCAGCTCCTCGTCTCCCATATTCAGCTCATCAATGACAATATCGCCATTTTTCAATCTTGGTAACATAGTATCGGCAACTGTTTTAGGTTGTTCATACATTTCTTTTAGCATGAAATGCTCATATCCAGCCTTTTCTGCCGCATTTTCATCCCAGTTAATTGTTACCGGCTTTTTCTTGATTTCCTCCTCGTCTACGGTATAAAAATGCATATGATCTTTCCGAAGGCGCACCACCTCGTAATTTTCTACATAGTAAACCTTCCGCGTGTGTCTCAAAATTGCCGGAACATCCGACGCAATAAAACATCCCTCCTCATTCTGCCCAACAATTAACGGGCTATCCTTTCTCGCCGCAAAAATCTGGTCCGGATGCTCTGCAAAAAGAATCCCCAATGCATAGGAACCTTCCACCCGGTGAAGAACCTTCGTCACTGCCTCCAGAGGATTTCCCTTATAATAATAGTCAAGCATATGTGCCAATACCTCCGTATCGGTATCCGACACAAATTTATATCCTCGTTCCATCATCTTTTTACGAAGAGCTATGTAATTTTCAATAATACCGTTATGAACTACTGCAATTGTTTTCTTCTCATTAAAGTGCGGATGCGAATTCACATCACTAGGGGCTCCATGTGTTGCCCATCTGGTATGACCAATTCCGACCGTACCAGGCATTGTCTCCCCACCATGAGTAAGATTCTCCAATACGTTCAGTCTCCCCACGGATTTCTGAATATTGATTCTTTTTCCGTCAAAAATAGCCATTCCTGCAGAATCATAGCCACGATATTCCAGTTTTGATAATCCCTCGAGAATAATTGGTGCCGCCTGTTTTTCTCCAATATATCCAACAATTCCACACATATTTTTTCCGCCTTTCTTTTTTAGATTATCTCCAATAATTTTTGTTCATAGAGCACTTTAAAACCATTTTTTTTGATAATTTTTGATATCTTTTTCCAAGAAAATAACCTGCATACTTGCATCCGCTCTGCCAGAAAAGCTTTACAATCAGCCATGGTTTTCCAATTTTACATAAATGAGAACATGTCTGTTTCACCAGCCGCATGCCTTCCGATTCTGTTTTGACATTTCCGAACACATCCGGATATTCCGCATGGGAAACTCCCAGGTCAAAATTACGATGAAACTGTTGTATTCCGGAATAATTGTGGGAATGAATTACCATTGCATCCGCTGCATACGAAATCCGATATCCCGCATCCAGCAAATGTCGTGCAAAAATCATATCCTCATTAAAAATTGTATGTTCCGGAAATCCCCCTAATTTTGTGAAATAGGCTTTCCGGTAAGCAGCGCATACATTTGATGCAAAAAACGCCTTAATTCCCATCGTTTTTATATCTTCAGCAGACTTTACCCTGCTCTCCGACGGATAATTAAATGACCGTGTATACGTTTCAATGATACCACAATCCTGATCTGGTAACTGTCTTGCATAGGATACTCCTATCGAATCATCACAAAAATCCGAAAGCAGACACTCCATCAAATGTTCCTCCGCCGGTATGGCATCATCGGTCATACAGACGAAGAATTCTGCTGTACTCAATGCTGCTCCATAGTTCCTTGTCGCACCGTGATTAAACTCTGCTTCGGTAATATGATGTAACTCTATATTATTTCCTAATTGCAGCAGTTCGTCTTTCGGATAAACTGCATCCCAATATTTTTTTTCGGTATTTATCAAAATGATTTTTTTTGCCGGCCAGGTTTGTCTTTCCAATGCCGTAATCAGCTGATTTAATTTTGCATCCGGCTTATAGACCGGAATAATCACATCATATTCAAACATATTCCAAAATCCACAAAAAGGGTCTTATAAAAAGACCCTTTTCATATATCTTCCTTATTATTTTTTTACATAGCCGCTCGTATCTGCTGCAATCTTCGCACTGTATTCCTTTACTGCTGCGGAAGGCTCATAATTCTCCTCTCCAAACAGGAACTCATGTAACCAGGAAACATTGGATTCCAAATCAAGCGGTACTACACAACTACCCTTACTTCCGATAGTACCGGTAGTCAGCTTATCGGATGCCGGGAATCCGCCCTCATCCACAATATTGTATTTGCTTACGCTTCCAAGCATTTCTACAATTTCTGACAAATCCAGGGAAGTATATACCTTGTCAAATACAGATGATGCAATCTGCTCAAGCTGTGCCGGTGATGCCTTCTTCGCTTCATCCGCTACTGCTTTCAATACGCGACGCTGACGGGCAGTACGCTCGAAGTCGTTTCCAACATAACGGATACGGCAATATGCTGTTGCCTGCAAACCATTCAGCTTCTGGTAACCGGCCTGTGTAACCGGTGTGTAGCTGCCTTCTGCTGCCGTATATGTTTTACCGTCTTTTGTGGTTCCCACAATACTAATCTGGTAGTTGTTCAAATGGGAAATCTCTTCTTCTTTTACGTCAATATATACACCACCTAATGCATCGATGGTTTCTGTCAATCCGCTAAATCCGACTGTTACGAAATCGGTGATATTCATATCCAGGTTCATGTTCAGCATATTAATTGCCTGCATCGGACCGCCCTTCGCATATGCTGCATTACACTTGTTATAAGTATCATTACTCAGATTCAGATACGTATCACGATATACGCTGACCAGCTTACAATCACCGGTATCCAGGTTAATGGACGCAATCATGATAGTATCGCTTCGAGTATTCTTTGACAGTGCGCCCTGAGTAGAGTCTACACCAAACAACGCAATGTTTCGATAACCCTTCATCACAGAATCACCGGACTCCTGTAGCTTCTCAACCTCAGGATTGATAATAATGTCTTCTTCCGGCAAATCCACTTTACCAACTTTTTCTACTTTTAATACGGACCAAAGAACAAATACCATAACAAGCAGAATCACAATTTCTAATATAAACAATACCACTCTCGTTGTCTTTTTCTTACCGGAGTTCTTCTTTGATGATTTTGAACTCTTCTTACGAGGTGTATAGTCATAATCATCTTCATAATAATCATCTCTGCGGGGTGCCGGTCTTCTTGTGGAAGATGTACTCTGTGAAGACGGTCTTCTTTGAGCTGTTCTTCCCTGAGACGGTCTTCCCTGGGATGGTCTTCCTTGCGATGTTCTTCCCTGGGATGGTCTTCCCTGAGATGGTCTTTGATTATTTGTCGTCATATTTTATTTACGCTCCCTTTCAATACCATATGTGGGTTTTATCGTCTGTGTTCCCCCATAATCTAGCATTTTAACATATATTGCCACTCACATCAAGTCACTATCTGTCTTAATATGCATTTTTGTTTACAAAGCCCTTGAAAATAGTTAGAAACAATATTTTAAAGTCAAATGCAAGGCTCCAGTTTTCAATATAATACAAATCATATTCAATTCTTTTACGAATCGATGTATCACCACGATATCCATTTACCTGTGCCCAGCCGGTAAGCCCCGGACGAACCTGGTGTTTAATCATATATCTTGGGATTTCCTCTTTAAATTTTTCTACGAACTGCGGACGTTCCGGTCTTGGTCCAACCATCGACATCTCACCCATCAGAATATTAAAAAACTGTGGCAGTTCGTCCAGACTCGTTTTCCGAAGAAATTTTCCGATTTTCGTTACTCGCGGATCATCCTTCACCGTCCAGGCGCTTTCCTCTGATGTCTGTTTTTGAACCTCCATTGTCCGGAACTTGTACATTTTAAAAATCTTATTATGCAGGCCGACACGCTCCTGTTTAAAAATAACAGGTCCTTCACTCGTTGCTTTAATAAGCAATGCTGAAATCAGCATAATCGGTGAAGAAAGAATAATTGCCAGGCTGGCACCAACAATATCCGTTACACGCTTTAAAATATTATTAAAGGTGTTTGTCAACGGAACATAGCGGATATTAATTACCGGAAGTCCCATCAGGTCCTCCGTATAAGGATGACTTGGCACTAACGAATTATAGTCCGGGATGAACTTGGTATGCACACCGGACTTTTCGCACAAATCCACAATGCTTTCCAACTGCTCATAATCTTTTAAGGCAAGCGTAATCGCGATTTCATCCAGTTTGTTTTCTGGAAGAATATACTTGATATTCTCTATTCTTCCCACAACCTTAACTCCCTTATACACGGTTCCACTTGGAATTGTATCATCCAGAATTCCACGGATTACATATCCCCATTGTGGGTTTGCAATAATTCGTGAAATATATTCCTCCGCCGCACTGGAATAACCAACCAGTAAAATATATTTCAGGTTATAACCTTTTCTACGGAAAAAGTATAAAATGTTCCGTATCATCGTACGGCAAAGCGTTGTCAGAATAATATTGATTACATAAAAGCTTGCCAATACAAAACGTGAAATATCCAACTGATTAATTGCATAAAGCAACGTCATAAAGAGGATTAACCCTACTGTATTGGCTTTAAAAATTGCAAATATTTCATATTTTCGTCTTGTTGCACGTTTTGGTGCATACATATTAAAGAAATAATAAAGAACCACATAGAGAGGAACCAGAATATACAATGCACGGAAATAGGTCCGCATATCCAGAACGCCTACCGAAGGATCTGTTTCCGCAAAAGATGTGGCAAATTTCAAATACCACGCCATCAAATATGAAATTGCCGTTACCATGGCATCCACAAGCAGATGCAGTCTGTTAAATAATTTCTGGTTATCCTTAATCATAACGCTACCCTTTCTACCACACTACCCTACGGATGATATTTATCCATAGCTGTAGCTGTACATAGCAGTAATTCTTTATATTACGAAATGAAAATCGTACCTTATGTGCTCTTCCGTCTTTGGAACAACACAGTTGAAATCCCTTTATCAGTCCGTTGAAATAAGTTCCACCAAATCCCTTCTTGATAAAAAACAGTGTTTTTACCAAATAACCGAGCAAAAGAAATGGAAGATTTAATAATATCTGCAATAACGGCATATTTTTATAGACAAGATAAATACTGTTTCTTGCAGATAAACGTATTTTGAATTCATTATATCTGGAGCCGGATGCTCCGCTTCCCACATGATACACGATTGCTTCCGGAATATAGTAATTATCATACCCATATATCCGGGCACGATAACCGATGTCTACATCTTCCAGATAAGCAAAATGGTTATCATCAAACAAACCTGTTTTTCCAAAATCTGATTTACGATAAATGGCAGCTCCTGCACATGCAGAAAAGATTTTTGATTTTTGCTCAAATGTATGATAGGGTTTGTCCTTTCCTCTTGCAAAAGCCCACCCCAAAGCACAGTAAAAGTCGCCTGCACTGTCCAGTTTATCCGGATTTCTCATCTGAACCATTCTGGCTTCCATGGAAAAAACGTTCGGGTGATTGTCCATTTCCCTTTCCAGACATGCGACTGCATCTTCATGCACTGTTGTATCATTATTCAATAAAAACACGTATGGGGTATCCGCATATTCTATCCCGGCATTAACTGCTGCACTGAATCCCCGGTTTTCAGAGAATGTAATCACCTGAACCTGGGGATAATGTTCTTTGATAAACGCAGTACTTCCATCAGAGGAGCCATTGTCCACAACCACAATAGCAGGCACGATTGTTCCCTTTTGCAGGGAATCCAGACAATCTTTTAAAAAATCTTTCCCATTATAATTGGGAATTACCACTGTGGTTTTCATTATTCGTCCACCTTTTGAATCATTTCCGGGTCCCAGACAATCCGTTTATTCATTTCACGAAGCTTCTGGCAGAATTTCAAGCTTAATTCCACATAGTCTACGTTATCCTTCAGACAATCCTGATAGAAAAAGCGTCCTGTTGATGGATGTTTCAAGTATGGCAGTCCAATCATTTTTGCCAGGACTTCTTCTGCCTCCTGCGAACACTTCATGCAACGGATATCGATTGCATATGCTTCCTGCTGACAGGATGCACGGTGCATATATCCACTATATTCCTTATGAAGGCCAACATACATTGGCTTTTCATTTTCATCAAAAATTCCACCAACGACACGTTGATGTTTATTAATCAGTTTACCGCCCACCACTGCAACATCCGGGCGGTTACTAAGTACATCCGGCTCATAGTTTACCCTGTAAAATCCAAGATGGCGGGTATGTGTAACCGTTGCTTTATACTCATGCTCCCTTATAAAGTCTTCCACGGTACGTTTTCCTGCATCATATGCATACTCCTTGCTGGCAGGATTTTCTGCGGTAGAGTCTTCATGACACCGCCAGTGATATAACACCTTCGAAATATGTGCAATCGGAAGCTCCTCTTTTATTTTTGGTTTTTTATTTCTTCCCAGCATCCGGTCAACCGCACGCAACACCAAATCATGATCCTGAGCACCGTCACAAATACTGCGGAACCCCAATTCCTGCATAAGCTGACGCTTCATAACCAGGAAGTGGCAAATATAGTTATTGGACAAAATCAGGTCAAAATTAAATCCCGGTTTTTTATGAACTTCAAAAAAGCGTGTTCCGGCGCCATTGCATTTATCTTCGTCGGAATATAACATCTGCAGTTCAATGCCTTTTTCTTCATATGCAGCAATACATGCAGCACATTCATATAATGCGTCCGGCGTAAGCAAATCATCATGATCCAGCAGACAGGCATAATCACCGGAAGCATACATCAAAGCTTTGTTGCTGTTTCCCGAAATTCCAATATTATTTTCAAGCCGGCGATAAATAATACGTTTGTCAGAATACTCTGCCACAACATTTTTCACACAGTCACTTTCACTGGCATCTGCAAGAATCAGTTCAAAATTTCCATAAGTCTGTGCAAGTACCGATTCCAGCATAGGGCGCAGATACTTTTCCTGCGTTTCATAAGCCGGTACAAGGATACTAAAGCGAATCGAAAATGCAGCAGATTTTTCCCGTTGTCCGTTAAGGACCGCATCCGAGGGCATTTCATAATGATAATCATCCTTGATTTCTACGGCAGTTCGTTCCAAAACAGCATAGTAAGCCTGTTTCAATCCGTTCTTTTTCAAGTAATTTATGGTTTTTATCATGTTGCTGCGTTTTAAAATACGTGCCATGTTTCCCCTGGTGTCTCCTGCATTTTCTGATTTTTTACTCTTATAAATCAGCCTTTAAGGCCTCTGTCAAACGATCTAATCTTTCTGCTGCATCCTGAAGGCTGTTGCCCTTTACTCCCATATAGAACTTAATCTTAGGTTCTGTTCCGGAAGGACGTGCACAGCACCAGGAATCATTCGTCAGGTCAAAATACAATACATTGGATTTTGGAAGTCCTGCCGGTCTTGTTGCTCCGGTAGCCAAATCGGTAATTACTCCCAAATCGTAATCTCGAAGTTCTTTTACCTGCAGATCTCCAAAGCTCTTCGGAGGATTTTTTCTCAATTTATCCATCATTTCAGCAATCTGCTTGGAACCGTCAATTCCCTTTAAGGTAATTGCATACTGGGATTCCTTATAGAAACCATATTTGTTATAAATGTTCATCATCTGATCCCAGACTGTAATTCCATGCTTCTTGCACCATGCAGCCACTTCACACAGACACATTACTGCTACAACCGCATCTTTATCACGGGCATGTGTTCCGGCAAGACAGCCATAGCTCTCTTCCAGACCAAATACATAATTATGTTTATGATTCTGTTCAAAGAACTTAATCTGTTCTCCTATGTACTTAAAGCCCGTAAGCACTTCAATACATTCTACGCCGTAATCTTTTGAAATTGCAGCAGCCATATTTGTTGTAACAATTGTTGTTACCAATGCCGGATTCTCAGGCATTGTTCCTGTCGCTGTTCTTTCTCTCAAAATATACTCTGCAATCAGCATTCCTGACATATTTCCCGTAAAGGAAACGTATTCGCCGGTATTCTTATCCAATGCATAAATTCCAAGACGGTCTGCATCCGGATCGGTTGCAAGTACGATATCTGCATTCTTTTCTTTTGCAAGCTTTAATGCAAGTGTAAATGCTTTCGGATCTTCCGGGTTTGGATACTCCAGTGTTGTAAAGTCCGGATCCGGAAGCTCCTGTTCCGGAACTACATATACATGCTTGAATCCCAATTCAGAAAGGATACGACGAACGGGTACATTTCCGGTTCCATGGAATGGAGTATATACAATTCGGATGTCATCTGCTACTTCTTTGATGACTTCCGGATGAATAATCTGCTTCTTTAATTCTGCCATGTAGGCATCATCGATTTCTTTTCCGATAACCTGATACAATCCTTTTTCGATTGCTTCCTGCTTATCAATGGTTTTTACCATATGATAATCGGTAACTGCCTTTACTTCTTCAATAATTTCTTTATCCTTAGGAGCTGTAACCTGTGCACCATCCTCCCAATATGCTTTATATCCGTTATATTCCGGAGGATTGTGACTTGCAGTAACTACAATACCGGAAATACAATGAAGGTAACGAAGTGCAAAAGAAAGTTCCGGTGTTGGGCGAAGTGCATCAAACACATATGCCTTTATTCCATTTGCAGCCAGACATAATGCTGCTTCATCTGCAAATTCCGGTGACATTCTTCTGGAATCATATGCGATTGCCACACCACGCTCTTTTCCTCCCTGCTTGATAATATAATTTGCAAGTCCCTGCGTTGCCTTACGCACGGTGTAAATATTCATACGGTTTGTTCCTGCTCCGATAACGCCTCGCAGTCCACCGGTGCCAAATTCCAGTTCCTTGTAGAAACGGTCTTCCACTTCCTTTTCATCTCCGGAAATTGCCTGCAGTTCTGCTTTTGTTTTCTCATCAAAGTAAGAATCCTTTAACCAAAAATCATACTGTTCTCTGTAATTCATACACATCCTCCTAAGACTGCTCATTTTTATGTCCATAAGACATCATATTATTTTACCATAGCATCACTATATTTTCAAAGCAAAGTCACTTCGATCCAAAGAAAAATTTGGATTGTAATAAGGGTCTCCTTTTTCCAGAACTTCCTTCCACTTAGAACGGAAATGTTCCGATTCCATGTTATAGCGCTCCGCCTTCTCACCCTGATTATCCAGTCCTCTGGAAATGGACTCAAAATGATATAGCTCTGCAAACGGAGTAAACACGTTCAGATATCCTTTTTGTCTAAGCTTCAGGCAAAAATCAACATCATTTAAAGAGATTGCAAAATCTTCTGAAAGTCCACCCACTTCTTCATATAACGATTTCTTTACCAAAAGGCACGCACCTGTTACTGCCGAAACATTCTGGGCATAGCAAAGTCTTCCCATGTAACCGAGATTTTCACGATGCTGGCCATAGTGGCTGTGTCCCGCGGTCCGGTGTGCTCCGAGCCCCAATACAACGCCGGCATGCTGGATGGTTTTATTTCCGTAATAAAGTTTTGCACCAACGGCAGCCACATCTTCACGCTGTGCATACATCAGGAGTTCTTCCATCCAGTTTACGGTAATCACCTGCGTATCGTTGTTCAAAAGAAGAATATATTCTCCCTGTGCAAAAGAAACTCCATAATTATTTACCCTGGAATAATTAAAGGTTTCCCCTTCTTCTGGCTGATAAGTCACCACACGAACCTTCGGCTGCGATTCAAGTTCTTTATAATAGTCAAAAATTTCTTCGCCGGTACTATTATTTTCGACAATAATAATCTCATAATTTTCATAAGTTGATTTTTCCAGAATAGAATCCACGCAACGCTTCAAATCCTGCTTATGATCCTTATTTGCAATTACAATCGAAATTTTCGGACTTCCAATAATCTGATAACGAATTTTAAATATCGTTTCAAACGCACGCGTTGAACTAATCTGGAAATGTTCAAATCCATGTCTGCGCAGATGGTCTGCCACTGCTCCTTTGGCTGCCTCCACTGCATATGGCTTTGCCTCAATTCCGGACGCCACACTTCCTTCATGACATCGCCAATAATAAAGTAACCTCGGAACATGAACAATATTCTTTGCACGATCCGTCAGACGGAGAATCATATCATGGTCCTGACTGCCATCAAACTGTGGACGGAAAAGCTCTGTCCCATCCAGAAGCTCCCTTGCAAAAACACTAAAATGACAAATATAATTATTGGCTCGCAGATTATCAATTGCAAAATCCGGTTTAAAATGCATCGTAAGCATTTTATTAATGTCACCACTTTTATAAGTGGTTTCGTCACAATATATGTAATCTGCATTTTTTTCATTTATCACTTTTACATATTCGTATAGAACACTCGGATGCAAAACATCATCATGATCAAACAGACCAATGTATTCACCTGTAGCCATTTTCAGGCACTCATTCGTATTCCTGTCATTGAAGCTACTCTATTCTCTTCTTTTGCCTGAAGCCATTCGTACTCAAAAAGCAACTCATAATAATAACGGTATTAACCGAGAAAATCCAGTTCCAGAAATCATACACAAAATAACAACATGTACTTATTTACACCATCCATAAGCTCTCTTAAACACACTATTATTTAAACTCTCCTTCATCACATTTATAAAATAAATTATAACACATATACTCATACTATTCAATGTATTTTCCTAAAAACTTAGCAGCAATAACACCAGTTTTCATAGAAAAACTATCAATTTCCCCCTCAAAAGACAAAATAATAACAGCACCAATCACATCACCATTACTAATAATTGGAGCAATAACATAACTAATATTTTCTACTATACCATCTATAATAGAAATATTAGAAATAGCCTTAGAACTAACAACAACTCTCTTTTGAATCATTTCATCAAGTTCCAAAGAAATAGTTTTATCAAAATAATTCTTTTTTAAATCACCAGACACCGCAACAATCTTATCCCTATCAACAATAATAACACTATTACCAATCTCAGAATAAATAGAATCAACATAATCCTTGTAAAAATCAGGTAAAGATGAAAGAGGAGAATACTTTTTCAAAACTATATTATCGCTATTTAAAAATATTTCAACTGATTCCCCATCCTTTATTCTAAGCGTTTTCCTTATCTCTTTTGGAATAACTTCTTCAATAAATGGTTCCAATACATCCAGACAGTCTTCTATGATTTCCTGCGTATCTCCATAGACATCTACTGATATGATTTCCTTGGCATGTCCCAATAAATGCGAAACACCTTTTGAATTAAAGCTATTCTTCAGCAAAATAGTTGCATAGGTATTTCTCAACTGGTGAAAATGAATATCAGGCAAATCCAAGGATTTCAGCAAATCTTTATAGTATTTCTGATGAAAACCTTTACTCCTTGGATTCCCATATGTAGAACAACAAATATAATTCCAGTCCCGGAACTCTTTTGGTCTGCGTCTGCGGTTCTTCTCATAAGTTTTCCGTTCTTCCAGAATTGCTTCAAATACATAATCCGGTATTGGAAGTTCACGCACACCAGCAGGTGTTTTTGTTTTAATTTCCTGCTTTGTCAGCATCTTAGGTGCACAGTCTTCTGCTTTACTGTTTGGCTTCTTTCCCAACTGACGCTCTACTCTCAACGTCCTGCGAATGTAATCGACATCACTGTATTTCAGGCCATTTATTTCACTTCTTCTGAATCCCATCAATACCGCAAACAGAATTTGCATATGAATCGGTGTCTCCTTGCTTGATACCGTTGTGCACAAACGGAGCATTGCCTGCTTCTTCCATGCATTTTGCAATTTCATTCATCACTTTCTCAACGGGTTCGCCCAAACGTATTTCATTAAAAAACGGCTCTACATAAATAACTGGGCACACATTTTCTTCCTGCAGTCTTACCTGTACTCCTACCATCTGGACTCCATTATTTTTATTCATCTGCATTACCTGAAATTCTGCATTCTCATATTTAGCTGGGAGAAAATTCCGAATGTCTTTTGCTACACCTTCCGCAAATACCTTTTCTGCTATCATCTCTTTTACAATCATTTCTTCTGTTCTCCCTTCTTCTTGTTCATTTTCTTTAAATATTCCTGATACCGTCTTTCTGCTTTCTTCTTGTCTTTCATTGATACTTCAACCTGCATCTTGTATCTCCTTTCTTTTTGTCTACTGAATCTTGTTAATCTGCAACAGGCACATCAACACTACTCCTATAATGTCACCTACTAATACTCCACAAATAAACTTCAACATTGTTACCTTCTCCTTTTTCATTTTCTGAGGGTTTCAGGGATTCTCCCTGACAAGCTGCCGCAGACTGCCAGACAGGAAACCTGTGTGGCAATCCAAAGGCGTTGCTTGCTGGTATTGTGTATTCTTCTGCACCCGTCTCGTTACTCCGGGTACCAAAGAATTTACCTTCCGAAAAACAAATGCTTTCCTGGCTGTAATTCCAACATTGGATTTGTACAACAACCACATTTTGTACAAGCAAATCCACATTCTTTGCACTCCTGCCCGCAATCATGTCCGAAGTCTTTTTCCTCTTTTAGTTCACATCGCCCACAAGTTTTACACAAATATTCACACTCTGTACAGCGTACATTTTCATCAGTTGCCATACATTCTTCACTCGCCGGACAATACTTTTGACAACTTTCACACTGCTCCGTACAGCCTTCTTCTGACACTTTTTCAGCAATAATTCCAGGCAATTCATTCTGTTCTTTTTCTTCTTTCAACTGTGTTTCCAGAAAAATCTTCAACAGTTCTTCGCTGTCCGCATCGTCTTCCATCGTCAAAATCAGCTTTTTCTTATGCACGACCTTCAGCTCATATTTTGCAATTTTCATGTTCTTTTTCACCTTCTATCTCTCATATTTTCATGACCAGACATACTCTTTTTCGTGCTTTTTTCTCGCTTTGTAATTGCCAGATTTAACTTGATGCAGAGCAGATCGTTGTAATCTTTTCCTTGTTTTGGCGGTATATCTTTTACCTGATATTGCTTCGGAAGGACTGTAGAAATTGCTTTTGTGGCAAGTCTTCCAATACGGTCATTGTCCAAATGCAGAACGATTGTCTTCACCTCTGGATGCATTTTTAATGTCCTGGCCAACGCTGCAGGGACTTTACTTTTTTCAATTTCTTTTGCTGGTTGATAGACACCTGCCAATGACAATAAATGTTCTCTTCTCCACTCCTTCCCCTCCAATTTCTGCAATGTTGCATAAGATAGCAGATCAATGGCTGACTCAAACAAATGCACCGTATCTTGGGGTTTCTCTGTAAAAATGGAAAAAGAGTAATTCTTATCGCTTCCATTTGCTTCTCCGATAAAACTGGTTCCGATTCCCCTAATAGCTGCATATTTCGGATTTTCTTTCTCATCCATCCCTACAAACACCGCATTGTAATGAAATGAACTTTCATAAACTCTTCCGGACTCTAAGCAAAACTGAATGATTTCCTTATCAATCCCACGTCCTGAAAGATACGCAATCACTTTCTGATCATCTTGATTTTTCTTTGGCAACAGTAACTGTTTCTCCATCGGAACATTCTCAGATACAGAAATAGGCGGTTGAATATTTGCCTTTTCTGCAAGCAATTCAACCGCCTCTAAAAAACTGTATCCTCTTACTTTGATCAGATAATCCAGTGCTGATCTGCCACCGGTTCTCTGACTCCACCACATCCATTTC
>OQVT01000368.1_pt1 | contig 24075 bp, 18 predicted proteins | sample 1691561 | NCBI WGS metagenome assembly OQVT01 (sample SAMN03418260, study PRJEB22391) | human gut metagenome | biome: human-gut; feature: organic feature; material: feces | host: Homo sapiens | place: Tanzania | collected 2013-01 | reverse complement strand
TTAAAAACAAGCGAAAGGCATCTTATAAAAGCCGAAAGACCGCAAGAAGTAATCTATAAAATCCTTACACGACCTAATGACCGATTTGGGTTTACTCGCACTCCGATTTCACGAAATGGTGGTGCGCCACACATTCGTGGATTTTGCCTCCTGCCACTATGATATGGCGGTTTGCCATACCCGAAATCACACTCATTTCGTGGCTCACCAGTATGATGGTGGTGGTGGCTGCGAGCGTTTCCACTATTTGATAGAGGTGCGCCTCAAATTGCTTGTCTATGTAGCTCAATGGCTCATCGAGCACCAGCACTGAGGGTTTGGAGATGATGGCGCGTCCAAGCAATGCGCGCTGGAGCTGACCGCCCGAAAGTTTGCCGATGGCGTGGCTGCGCACCTCGTCGAGCCGCACCAGTTTGATGGTGTCGTCCACCAGTTGCCTATCCTCTGCCGTGGTACGGCGAAATGGGCTGGTCATCAGCCCCGATGCTATCACTTCTTCCACGGTGATGGGAAATTGGCTGTCGATGGCGTTTTTCTGGGGCAGATAGCCGAATTTCAGCCTTTCCACCTGTTTTCCGCCCTCAAAGTAGAGCACGCTGCCCTTAGTGGGTTTGAGCAGATGCAATATCAGGCGGAGAATGGTGGTTTTTCCGCCACCGTTCGGTCCCGTTATTGCCACGAAATCGCCTTCGTTCACGGTGAGATTCACATCTTGCAGCACCATTTTCTCACCAAATGTGTGCCACACGTTGTTTATCGATATGATACAGGATTTTTCCATAGAGAGAGTGTATGCCCTACTTTTGCTTTACTGGTGGAGCCAACGCGTCCACTATTTTTGCCAATTCTTCGTCAAGATGCTTGCTCATGGGATTGATGGTCACTTTCTTCACATCCAATCCTTTGAGCAGTTCGCTGGCTTGGCGACTGTCGATTTGAGGTTGGAGAAACAGCACCTCCGCGCCGCTTTTGCGTGCCATGTCGATGCGCGCACGCAAATCGCCCACGGTGGGCTCTTTGCCATTGTCGAGCGACACTTGGCGCAAATCGTAGTCGCGCGCAAAATAGCTCAACGTGGGGTGCCACACTAAAAATGCGCTGTCGGGCACCGATTGCAGTCGGGCAGCAAACTCCATGTCCATCTGGCCAAGCTGCGCTTGCAGTGCATTGTATCGCTTGGTGAAGTATTTCTTCCACTTCGGGTAAAGCTCCACCAACTCGGCATACATGTTGGCGGCAATGATTTTCGCATTGCACACCGACACCCACACATGTGGATCCACATCGCCCTCGTCGGCATCGTGACCGTCGATGAAATTCACACCTTTCGAGGTGTTGATAATGGGCAAGTTGGGGTTGTTGCTTCTCACCTTTGTGAGAATGGCAAGTTCGTAGCCGATGGTGCCCATCGTGAAGTAGGCATCGCTGCGCTCTATCGCCATCATCATGTTCATGCCGGGCTCGTAGGTTTCGGGGTTGCTCTCGTCGTCGAGCAGGCACACCACGTCCACCTTCGAGCCTGCGATGGCCTCAAGCAGATAGTGCTGCGGCTGAATGCTCACCACCACCGACGGTTTGCCTTTTCGGCCAGAGCTACACCCCACCCCCACCTGGCCAACCACCACAAGGGCAATCATCGCCAGTGTCAAAACGGTATATCTTATCGTTTTACTCAAATCTATATCGCTGTTTTGCTGTTATTCTCAGTTATTGCAATTCCACAATCAGTGTGGAGAATGCGTCTAATGTCACTTTTCCTTTCTTGAAATTCGCCTTGCCTGTGGTGGAAAGCACCTTCTTGGCTTCGCCCTCCACTGCCATGGTTTGCTTCTTGGCTGTGGGGTTGAGTGCTACCATCACTTTCTGACCTGCCGCGCTGCGCACATACACCATAGGGTAAACCTGACCGCCCTTCACGTTCAGCAACTTCCAGTCGGCATCGTTGCCAAGTGCTGGATTTTCGGCACGGAGTTTGAGCAGTGTGCGCACATAATTGAGCATCGACGCCTTGTCGGCTTCCTGTGTTTCGACGGTGAGTTTGCCGTTTTCCGTGTCCACGGGGAAATAGAGTTTCGATGCATCGCTCACGGTTGAGAATCCGGCGTTTGCGCCATTGGTCCACTGCATTGGGGTGCGTGTGCCTGCGCGCTCACGGCTACCTTCCTTCGATGGCAAATTCATCTGATATTTCATGCCTATCTCGTCGCCATAGTAGATGAATGGCACGCCTGGCATGGTGAGCGAGAAGGTCATTGTCACCTTCAGTTGCTCTGGAGTGTTGCGGCTGCCCACATTAGGGCGTTGGAAGTCGTGGTTGGCTGTAGGAATGGCAATGTAGCCGTCGTTTTTGGTCTTTGCGTAATTCTCGGCATACACATCGATGAATTTCTCCAAATTACCTTTGCCGGCACGGTCGAAGTAACATTCTTTGTCAGGATTGGGGTTGTTGCCCTGCCATGGGGTGCCTTTTGGGAAAAACAAAGTGGAATAGCATTTCTGCCCAATGTGTATCATAAAGTCGATATTGAAGCCGGCAGGAATCGATACTTGTGGGTCGCACCACTCGCTCACCAGTATGTGGTTAGGATATTTCGCGTCCATCCAAGTGCGCATCTCTGCCCAAAGTGCCTTTATCGCCTTCTTGTCTTTGTCGCCTTTCACCAGCGATGCCGCCATGTCCACTCTAAAGCCGTCCACGCCCTTGTCCATCCAGAATGCCATAATGTTGCGCAACTCTCTGCGCACAGCCTGTGGGCCGGGTGCGTCGCACGACTGCTCCCATGGGTGATTTGGATCGGGGTTAGCATAGCCATAGTTGAGTGCCGGCTGGCACATATAGTAGTTCTTTTCATAATATTTTGCTCGTGGAGCATCGGCTTCCACCCATTTACCGCGTTTGCTCACGGCTGGGTCGGTTTCGAGTTTGCGCTCGGCGATGATTTTCACTTCCTTTTGTGGAATTTCGTTACTCCAAATGTAGTAGTCGCTATATCGCATGTCGGTGCCCTGTGCCGATTCCTTGAACCACTGGCACTGGTCGCTGGAGTGGCCAGCCACAAGGTCGAGCAGCACGCGAATGCCGCGCTTGTGTGCTTCGTCGATAAGTTTCACCAAGTCGGTGTTGGTGCCGAAGCGTGGGTCCACCTTGTAGAAGTCGATGATGTCGTAGCCGCCGTCGAACCACCCCGACACAAACACAGGATTCAGCCAAATCACATTCACGCCAAGCCCCTTGATATAGTCGAGGCGACTGGTGATGCCTGGAATGTCGCCAATGCCGTCGCCGTCGCTGTCTTGATAACTTGAAGGATATATTTGATACGCCACCGCTTTGCTGAGCCATTCAGGTCCCTTATTGCCAGCAAAACCCATCATCGGCATGGCTGTCAAAGCCATAGCCAACGCCATTTTCTTTACCGAAATCTTCATTTTTTTATAAATACTGTTTAGTTAATAGTCAATAGTCTTGAATTCCCACCCACCTCATTTTGCGGATTCGGTGAATGGTCACACAAAGTTAATAAAAATCACCCAAACCCCCACACCCAATCACATCAAATCCTATGGCGAAAAGTTAAATATTACCAACATCTGCCAAAAGCAGAGCCATGAAATTGGTGGTTAGCGGTTTTTGCTATAACTTTGCGAGTTAATAGCGGCATTGTGCCGTTATCACAACTAACATATTACTCTGTTTAGCCCGGCTACCCGGGTCCGGCAACAAAACAAATTCTAAAAACATTATGGCAAAACAAGAAGACGTTTTCAAAAAAATTGTTTCACACGCTAAAGAGTACGGTTTCGTGTTCCCTTCAAGTGAAATCTACGATGGCCTCGGTGCTGTTTACGACTATGGCCAAAACGGTGTGGAGATGAAAAACAACATTAAGCGCTATTGGTGGGAAGCAATGACCCTGCTCCACGAAAACATTGTGGGTATCGACTCGGCTATCTTCATGCACCCCACCATTTGGAAGGCAAGCGGACACGTTGACGCTTTCAACGACCCTCTGATCGACAACCGCGACTCAAAAAAACGCTACCGCGCTGATGTGCTGATTGAAGACGAAATCGCAAAATTCGACGATAAAATCAACAAGGAAGTGGCTAAGGCTGCTAAGCGTTTCGGCGAAAGTTTCGACGAAGCCATGTTCCGTCAAACCAACCCTCGCGTGCTTGAGCATCAAAGCAAGCGCGATGTGCTTCACCAGCGCTACAGCGATGCAATGAACGCCAACGACCTCAAGGAACTTCGCCAAATCATCGAGGACTACGGTATCGTTGACCCAATTTCTGGCACTAAGAACTGGACCGACGTGCGTCAGTTCAACCTCATGTTCAAGACTCAGATGGGCTCAAGCGCCGATTCCACTATGGACGTTTACCTCCGCCCCGAAACTGCGCAAGGTATCTTTGTCAACTTCCTCAATGTGCAAAAGACTGGCCGTATGCGTATTCCTTTCGGTATCGCTCAAATCGGTAAGGCTTTCCGCAACGAGATTGTGGCTCGCCAGTTCATTTTCCGTATGCGTGAATTTGAGCAGATGGAAATGCAATTCTTCGTGCGCCCTGGCGATGAACTCGAATGGTTCAAGAAGTGGAAGGAAGCGCGCCTGAAATGGCACAAGGCTCTGGGCATGGGCGACGAGAAGTATCGCTTCCACGACCACGAAAAGCTCGCTCACTACGCCAACGCCGCTACCGACATCGAATTCCAGATGCCATTCGGCTTCAAGGAGGTGGAAGGTATTCACAGCCGCACCGACTTCGACTTGAGCCAGCACGAGAAGTTCTCTAAGAAGAAAATCCAATACTTCGACCCTGAACTCAACAAGAGTTACACTCCTTATGTGATCGAAACCTCTATCGGCGTTGACCGTATGTTCCTTTCTGTGCTTTGCTCAAGCTACGACGAGCAGCAGCTCGAAGGTGGCGACACCCGCGTCGTGCTCCACTTGCCTAAGGCTTTGGCTCCTGTGAAGTGCGCTATCCTCCCATTGGTGAAGAAGGACGGTCTGCCAGAAAAGGCTCACGAAATCATGAATATCCTGAAGTTCGACTTCGCTTGCCGCTACGACGAGAAGGACTCTGTGGGTAAGCGCTACCGCCGCATGGACGCTATCGGCACCCCTTACTGTATCACCGTAGATGGTCAGACGCTCGAAGACAACACCGTGACCGTGCGCGACCGCGAAACTATGGAACAGCAACGCGTGTCAATCGACGAACTTCACACTATGATTAGTCGTGAATGTAGCCTCAACAATTTGTTGAAGAAACTTGTGTAACATCAATTTTTTAACACATCAATAAATGAAGAAATTCCCTTTATTCATAATGCTGGCGTTGCTCATCGGCGCAGTGCTCACCTCTTGTGTGGACAGCAACAGCGACATCGACACCACTTGGCGCGATGCCAACCTGAAGTTCTACCAAGAGCAGATGCAACTGAAGGACGCTAACGGCAACCCCTACTACAAGCTGATTGTGGCTCCGTGGGACGCTAACGCCCAAGTGCTGGTGCACTGGTACAACGACCCCGCCAAGACCGCCGAGAATCTCTCGCCGCTCTACACCTCTACGGTCGATGTGAAATATCGCCTCACCATGTACGACGGCACTCCTAAGGATTCTTCGTTCAACTTGACTACGCAGTACGGCGACAGCATTTTCCGCACCAAACTCACCACCATGATCAACGGTTGGCCTATCGCTATCACCAAAATGCACATTGGCGACAGCTGCCGCGTGGTGGTACCTCACACCCAAGGCTACGGTATCTACGACTACGGCAACATTAAGGGCTACTCCACTTTAGTGTTCGACATCAAGCTCGTGGGCATCCCCTACTACGAAGCAAAACCATAATAGCCCACAAGACAATTATTCCATACACAAAACCGGTGCATCAGCAAAAAGCCTGATGCACCGGTTTTTATTTTCGCATAATTTTCAATTTAGCAAGGTAGGGACGCGATACTTCGCGTCCGCAATAAATGACTGATATTCAATACAGTATCACAATTATAGGCAGACGTAAAGTATCACGTCTCTACCGGGTTTGGTTTTTCGCCGAAGGCGAGTGGTTTTTATGTTTTTTGTTTCAATGCCCCCAGTATTTATCCACTGAACCTAACGTAGGGACATGCCTTCGGCATGTTTCAATGCCCACACCATCAAGCAGGCATGTTCCAACGCCCCCACTCCCCATCAAGGCACTCACTTCATCTCCTCGATGCGGAGCTTCTTGCGACCGTTCATTGCCACACGCACTTTGGCGGTAAATGATTTGTCGCCACGCTTCCAACTCACCTCAAACCAGTGGTCGGCACCTGCTGGCTTCACGCCCTTCACCTCGTAGCGAATACGGTTGCCGTCGGCATCGGTGGCTTCCGAGGGTCCGCCGTTCATGGCTGTGAGTTGGCTCAGCACCTTGTTGGTCACGTCGCCGCCAATTCGTCGGCTCACATTCGCGCCACGGTTGAGTGCGCGCACATATTCGTCCATCACACGCTGTACAAATGGTTCGGCATCTTTCTCGATATCCACTTCCGGAGCGAATTTGTGCGGATTTCTGATGCTGTCGGCACGCTTGTCCATAAAGGTGTCGAGGTCGAGCATGTGCTGCGTTTGCGCCTCATACACCGAGTCGGCACGCTTCACCGAGTCGATAGAGTCTTGCTTCGCCTGAGCCGCTTTTTCCTCCGCGCTCTTGCCGCAGCCATTTCCAACGATGGTGAGTGCCGCCATAGCGGCTGCTATAAAATAAAAACTGCTTTTCATATTTAAAAAGGGGGACGCACAAATTAGCGCGTCCACCATCATAATTTCTGATTATTAAATGTCGTTATTACCAAACGATAGCACGCTCAGCAGGAGCAAGCCACATCTTGTCGCCTTCTTTCACACCGAATGCGTCGTACCAGGTGTCGATGTTGCGCAAAGTGGCGTTCACACGGTTGCGGCCGATTGAGTGTGGGTCGCTCTTGGTTTGCTGATAGATGGCTTCTTCGGTCATGTGTTCAGCCCAGATGCGGCCGTAACTCAAATAGAAGCGTTGCGCTGGGGTGAAACCGTCAATTTCCTTGCCTTCTTGGAATTGCTGAGTGGTCTTGAACGCATCGTAAGAGATACGCAAACCGCCTTGGTCGGCAATGTTCTCGCCAAGGGTGAGGTGACCGTTAGCCTTCAAGTCGCCCACCACGGTGATTTGGTCGAATTGGGCGGCGAGTTTTTCAGCGGCTGCGGTGAAGCGTTTGCTGTCGCCGGCTGTCCACCAGTCCACCATATTACCATCGGCGTTGAAGTTACGGCCTTGGTCGTCGAATCCGTGAGTCATTTCGTGGCCAATCACCACACCGATAGCACCATAGTTAGTAGCGTCGTCGGCATTCACATCAAAGAAAGGTGCTTGCAGAATGGCTGCTGGGAAGCAGATTTCGTTGGTGGTTGGGTTGTAGTAAGCGTTCACGGTTTGTGGAGTCATGCCCCATTCGCTCTTATCCACAGGCTTGCCGAATTTCTCAAGATTGCGGAGAGTTTCCACATAGGTAGCGGCAGCCACGTTGTCGTAAAGCGACTTGGCTGGGTCGATAGTCAGTTTGCTGTAGTCGCGCCACTTGTCAGGATAGCCCACCTTCACGGTGAATGAGTTGAGCTTCACCAAAGCGTTGATTTTGGTGGTGTCGTTCATCCAAGTGAGGTTGGCGATACGGGTAGCGAGAGCCTTGCGCAAGTTGTCAATCAGTTTCAGCATCTTCGCCTTGCTTTCGCCGGCAAAGTATTTGCTCACATAGAGTTCACCCACTGCCTCACCGAGCAAACTGTTAGGGAAGCCGAGTGCGCGTTTCCAGCGAGCCTTCTGCTCCTTCTGACCGTTGAGCAAACGGCCGTAGAAGTCGAAGTTAGCGTTCACGAAGTCATCGCTCAGCACGCTGGTGCTGCTCTTGATAATCAAGCCTGCCACATAATATTTAATGTCTTGTTCGGAGAGGGTGCTCATCAACTTCTGAGCCACAGCCATCACCTTAGGCTCGGTCAGAATCACTTGCTTCACATCCTTCACGCCCATCAGTTCAAAGTATTTAGCCCACTGAATAGCGGGATAGTTCTTTTGGAGCATATCGATGGTGTAGATGTTGTAGAGCTTATTGTAGTCGCGAGCTTCAGCGCGGCTCATCTCAGCCTCAGCAAACTGATATTCAATATTGTAAATCACCTTAGCAGCCTTTTCAGCCTCTTTCTTCTTGTAGCCGCTCAGTTGGAAAATTTTAGAGAGATACGCACGGTAAGCCTCCTGCTTCTTCTTGCTGTCGGCGTCGGTGTTCAAATAGTAGTCGCGGTCGGGCAGACCAGAAGTGCCAGCGCTCAGCCACATCACATTCAAATCACTGTTCTTCAAGTCAGTGTCCACGCCAATGCCGAAGAAAGGATTTCCCATATACAAGTGCTGGTCAGCGATAAACGCAGTGAAATCAGCCTTCTTGCTGAAAGCCTTCACCTTGTCGAGGTCCTTTTGCAATGGAGCAGCACCCTCTTTGTTCAGGCGAACGCTATCCATAGCCATATTGTAAAGGTCAGCCACCTTCTGCCCAACAGAGCCGAAAGCGTGCTTTTCCTTCGAGAGATTCTCAAAAAGTTCACGGATTTGCTTACGGTTAGTTTCAGCCAAATCGTTAAACACACCGTAGCTTGAGTATTCAGGCTTCATAGGATTAGCCTTCAACCAGCCACCGCCGGCATACTGATAGAAGTCGTCGCCCGGACGCACACTCATATCCATGTCAGCCTTATTCACACCATGCACAGCACCCTGCGCAGCGGCAGGAGCCTGAGCGTCGGCAGCCAAAGCCGCAACAGCCAAAGCCGCCACCATAGTAATTTTCTTCATCATAATCATATAATTAAAAAAATCTCAAAAATTTCCTTCTCAAAAAAAACATACATTTCTGCAAATTTACAAAAAAAACCGAAACCACCAACAAAAAATCCCCACCCCCACCACATCCCCCACATCGGATAGGCTGGCAAAAGCCAGCCCCCACACCCAAATCCCAAAAGCTCTCACTTCTCCACGCTATAGCGTCTTTAGGGTGCCCTCCCCGCTTCCCCTCATTTTCCCTAAATTCAAGCAGAGAGAATAGTGTGTCTCTTGATATTCGGGGGAAAAAAATTTGGGGGGAGGGGTTTTATAATTGGGGGCAATGTGGTAACTTTGTAGTGAAATTTAATTATAACTCCAACAGTCAATTCATGCAGCAAAAAATTATCATCTTGGATTTCGGCTCGCAGACCACTCAGTTGATTGGTCGTCGCGTGCGCGAACTTGACACGTTTTGCGAAATTTTGCCCTACAACAAATTCCCTGTTGGCGATGAGTCGGTGATAGGTGTGATTCTTTCCGGTTCGCCCTATTCTGTTCACGACCCTGAAGCCTTTAAGGTGGATTTGAGCCAGTTCGTTGGCAAGGTGCCTGTGCTTGGCATCTGCTACGGGGCGCAGTACATATCCCACAGTGGCGGTGGCAAGGTGGAGAAGGCCGACTCACGCGAGTACGGTCGTGCCCATCTTGAAGAATTTGATGCCTCAAATCCTCTGTTGAAGGGTTTTGAGCCAAATTCTCAGGTGTGGATGAGCCACGGCGACACCATCACGGCTATTCCTGCCGACTGCAAGGTGATTGCCTCGACCGCTAATGTGAAATATGCCGCCTACGCGAGCACTACCAACCCTGTGTGGGCTGTGCAGTTCCACCCCGAAGTGTTCCACAGTTTGCAGGGCACTCAGTTGCTCCGCAATTTCGTGGTTGACATTTGCGGCAGCCGCCAAGAGTGGAGCGCAGCGTCGTTTGTTGACACTACCATCGCTGAACTGAGAGCGCAACTGGGCAACGACCGTGTGATTCTCGGTCTGTCGGGCGGTGTGGATTCGAGCGTGCTGGGCGTATTGCTCAACAAGGCTATCGGCAAAAACCTGACCTGTATTTTCGTGGACCACGGTATGCTCCGCAAAAACGAGTTCCAACAGGTGCTCCACGACTATGAGGGACTGGGACTGAATGTGATTGGCGTTGATGCCAGCGAGAAATTCTTTGCCGACCTTGAGGGCGTGACCGATCCTGAGCAGAAACGTAAAATCATTGGCCGCGACTTTGTGGAAGTGTTCAACACCGAGGCGAAGAAGATAACCGACGCTAAATGGTTGGCGCAAGGCACTATCTACCCCGACCGCATCGAGAGTCTGAACATTACCGGTAAGGTGATCAAGAGCCACCACAATGTGGGCGGTCTGCCTGAAGAAATGCACTTGCAACTGTGCGAGCCGCTGAAGTGGCTCTTTAAGGACGAGGTGCGCCGTGTGGGCCGTCAGCTTGAAATGCCCGACCGCCTGATTAAGCGTCACCCATTCCCTGGTCCTGGCTTGGCAGTGCGCATTTTGGGCGACATCACCCGTGAGAAGGTGCAAATTCTGCAAGATGCCGACGACATCTATATTCGCCACATGCAGGAATACATCTGCGAAGACGGCGAACGCCTCTACGATAAGATTTGGCAAGCCGGCACTGTGCTGCTGAGCACTGTGCGCTCGGTGGGCGTGATGGGCGACGAACGCACCTACGAACACCCTGTGGCACTGCGTGCGGTGACTTCAACCGACGCAATGACTGCCGACTGGGCACATCTCCCCTACGACTTTATGGCTAAGGTGAGCAACGAGATTATCAACAAGGTGAAAGGCGTGAACCGCGTTTGCTACGACATCTCCTCAAAGCCACCAGCAACCATCGAATGGGAATAATTTTTTGAGAAATCAGATGTTAGATATTAGAGGTTAGAGCCTCCGACGATTCTAAGTGCTCCGACCTCTCTGACTACAAGAAACAAAACACCGATTTAATCCATTAAAAATCCATTATCACCTATTTTTATAGATTGGTGTAAATTGGATTAAAATGGATAAAATCGGTGTTTTATTCCAGCAAATTACCAGTTACGAAAGCATCGTCTTAACTTCTTTAACTTCTTAACTCCTTAACTTCTAACTTCTATCTACACTTTCAATTGGAGGTGGAAGCGGAGGAGCAGGCGGGTGATTTGGATGATGATGAGGGAGAAGATGATGGAGGCGACGATGCCGATGAGGCCGCAATTCCACTCGGCTGGGAGCAACTGAAATTCCCACATCTGCTTGAAGGCGTACCAAAAGAATGGCAGTGCGTAGCAAGTGAGGGTGGCGGTACCGGCTGGCGCTATCACATTGAACCACGCCGATTTGCCTTTCTCGTCCACAAGCCAATGCACACAAGGGGTGGCAATGAAAAGTATCACCAAGCAGATGAAAAGCCATGTGGGGGTGGCGAGGTTTTTGGAAATAATCCAGAAATGATGGCTGACGAGCGTACACAGCCCTGCCACCATAGCCATTGCCAAGAACACAGGGAAGATGCGGCGGTGCTGGCCGCTGGTAGCCATGCGGTGAAGCAGGAGCGATGCCACCATACCCGACATCACCAGCGCAGGGTGAGTCCAGCCACCAGGCCAGAAAGGCAAGAATATGTTGCGACTGAAATACTGCTCTGGAATGATGCCACCTTGGGCGTTGATGATGCAAAGCAGCACCACGGCACCCCATGCGCAGAGGATGTAGCGCAGGCGTGAGCGTGTGAGCAGATATAGCACTGCCGACACCAAGTAAGCCCAGCCAATCAGCCCCAAAATGCCCCACCATCCAGTGTGGAAGGGCTTGCCAATGGCATCGTAATGGAGCATAATGGCAAACAGCAGCGCAATGCCCAAGCCCTTGAGCACCTTTTGTGGCACGCCTTTGAGCAGCTGAGGACCTTTGTCGTAATTGAGCCACACGAGGAAGAAGCCCACCATCGTCAACAGCATGAACAGCCCTGTTTTGCAAGCGTTGAGGGTGAACAATCCCATCACCACCAGCGCCACGGTGCGGTCGAGCACATGACGTAGCACACCGAGCACATTGCCAGCGGTTTTGCGCAGTCGGCTCTGCATGGCAAAGGGTATCGACATGCCCACGCAAAAGAGGAATCCGGGGAAAACGATGTCGGAAAAGCCGAGCATATCTTCTTCGGTTTCGGCATGTCCGAGCCAGTGCGGCAAACCGTCCACGCCGGGAATATCGTTGACGAAAAGCATAAGCAGCATGATGATGGCGCGCATCACATCAATGGTGGCGATGCGCTTTGAGGCAGTGGGAGTAGAGGGATGAGTAGTCATCATAATATCTGTGATATAGAAAGTGAATTAGCCTGTTTGTTCTTACAAATTTAAGGGATTTTTTCTATATTTGCACCATATATGGCCGACAGAATGACACCGGAGCAGCGCCGACGCTGTATGCAGCATGTGCACAGTAAAGATACTGCGCCCGAAATGATTGTGCGCCGTTGGCTGTGGAAACACGGTTTCAGATACCGCCTGCATGTGCGGAGGCTGCCCGGCACCCCCCGACATTGTGCTACATCGCTACCACACGGTGATTAACGTGAATGGGTGTTTTTGGCACGGCCATGAAAACTGCCGCCTATATCGCTTGCCCAAGAGTAATTCCACATTTTGGCAAGCGAAAATCACGCGCAACCGTGAGCGCGACGCCACTAACTGCGAGAAACTGAAGAAAATGGGGTGGTATTCAATCACCATTTGGGAGTGCGACTTGCAGGGCGAACACCGAAAAAGCACGCTTCAGCACTTGGGCTTGGAACTGAGCAAAATCCTGCTGCGCCTCAACGCCCCTCAGCCCTACTCCGCCCCTGAATCCCAGCCCATGCCCATTGCCGCCGAAGCCGAAGTCGCCTACGGAAAGAAAGTCAACGAGACTACGAGTCAACAGGTCAACGAGTCAACAAGTCGATGATTCGAAATCTCGAAAATTCGATGATTCGAAAAATCGAAAATTCAGAGAAATAGGGTGTCTTTAACCCAAATCCACCCCAGTAAGTCCTCCCTTAAGGGAGGGTTTGGGAGGGTCGTGGGGCGAGGCGGGTGGAGATTTTTGGGAGCGAGCGAGGGAGCACGGGGCGGATTGCCAAGCCGTAGATGGGTGTTAGTTCCCCAAATCGGTAGTTATCAACGGAAATGGAGAAATAGTATGCTCTGTCGTCGTTGGGGTTGGATCCATAGGATGAGGTCCAATAATAACCCACATACAGTGCCTCGTAGTGCTTGCCCAAATAGCGATAACCTGTGCAGTTCATCACTATACTGTTGCCGTTCGGTCCTGTGACCACGAAGCATGGGTGGTGACCGTGCTCGTTCACCACGCGCCACTGGCATTTGTTCACCAGTTCACGAAATTCCTCGAAAGTGGGCATACGCCAATCGCCGCCCCAATGCTTGCGCACGATGTCGGACTTGAGCGTGACGGCTCCTTTCGGGTAGTCGTCGGGGTTGCCCGATGTGATATTACCAATGGAATCGCCATAGCCCACCAGCGAGCCTGTCATAATCAGACTTTCGTGGTCGCAACCGAGGTTGAACGGAGCCCAATTCACACTCAGCCCTAAATCCACAGCCTTGCGCTCGTCGATTGGACCAGGAATTTCCGCGTCAGGGCGAAGGGTGTAGATTTTGCAGCCATATCGAGGCACAAACTGGCTGGAATAACACGAAGGATCGCTGTAATCGGCGGTATCGGCATAATACACGCTTGGCACACGGTCATAGACCTGTTTTTCGCCCTTAAAGCCGAATACCCAGCCGCCCAGCTGACCAAAACCGAGCACAAACGCCACCGCCGCAAACACCAGCACCAGCGATGCGGCAACGAGCGTGCGCACACGCACACGGTACAAATTCATTCGTTTTGTCAAATCATTCGTGAGTTCTTCGAACGACTGGTAGCGCTTATCGGGGTCGGGGTCGGTGCATCGCCTTTGTATAGGTTCAAACCGCTTCGGGGCATTGAAATTTTCCATGATTTTCCCCAAAGCGTAGATATCGGCACGAAAATCCACATTCGCCCCTTTCACGGCTTGCTCTGGTGCCATATAGCGACGGCTGCCAGCAGGCATCTTCAAGATAGCGAAATCGGGGCGGTCGCTCAATCCGAAGTCAATGAGCTTGATGTTGGCACCATTGTTGGTGACCATCACATTGCTGGGCTTCAAATCGCGGTGCACCACTTGCTGCTGTGCGCAATACTTGAGCCCGAACACGATTTCCATAAACACCTTGTACCTCTCTTTCACGCCCACATTCGGAGTGGTGAAATATTGGTCCAGCGTTACGCCTTGAATGTACTCCTGCACGATGCAATAGTCGCCCACCTCTGGCACAAACTCCCACGCCATGTAGCGCACAATGTATGGGCTGTCGAGGTTTCTGCCTATCTCGTATTCCTTATATAGCGCATTGCGAATCGACTGATTTTGGGCATATTCAGGCTTCAGCGTCTTCAGCACCCACCATTGATTGAAGCGCAAAGCTTTATAGAGCCTGCAATACATACCGCTCTTGGGCATGGGCTCAATGTTGGTGAATCGGCGGTCAAGACTATTCATTGCGGCAGGAATTATCGTTTACTTATCAAGCACTGGCCTTACACTATAACCTGTGGAAGCGAAATCGCCACGGCTCACCGACACCACATCGCCATCCATCTCAAGGAAATAGGCAGCCGACTGGCGGGCTTCGGTATAGGGCGAAGCACTCCAATAGCATCCCACCACGCCCTGCTTGAAGAAGGCTGGACCACGGCGATAACCGGCAAACGGCAGAAAGATGCTCTTGCCCGATGGACCTGTCACACGATAGCCTGGCACCTCGCCACGCTTATTGACCATCTTCCAAATGCACTTGTCGATAAGTTCCTGAAATTCCTCGCTGGTGGGCATACGCCAGCCATTCCCCCAGTTGGAGTGGGCAATATCCAGGTGCGAACCTGAAATCGGTTCTTTCTGTCGGGGCAGGTTATATGGCTTGGCTTCGCCATCAATAATCTTTCCTGAATCATCGCCCCAGTTGTAGTAGCCACCCACGTTATTAGCCAGCGTGCCCTTACACCCCACATTAAACGGTGCCCATTTCACACTCAATCCCAAATCCACAGCAGAATCGGTGTTGATGTCGGAAGGTATGGGCTGAGAATTAGGAAGGAAACACAATGTGGCTGCATTATGAACCACATACACTTGGGCGGGATCCTTGATATCGGTCACGCTGTCGGCGAAAAACATTACCGGCATTTTTCCACCTATAATCTTATCACGCGATGATTGAACGTGATTCTGGGTGCTTTCTGAAATCCAGTTGCCCACCACAAACGACACTGCCACAATCAGCACGCCCAGCACCAAAGTGGTGATTGCCCACTTCGACACTCGGAAAGTTTTCGCCTTCTCGAAATCGAGATACAAGTCAACAGGGTTTTGGTAGCGGTCGGCTTGTTTTTCTTTCAGGCAGCGACGAATAACGTGGCGAAACATCACTGGCAGATGCAGCAACTTGAGCAGGTGGCCAAAGGCGTAGATGTCGCTTCGGCAATCCACCACGCCATCAGAGCGCTTCTGCTCAGGAGCTGCATAGCGGTCGGTGCCAGCGTGGCCCTTGAATATGTTGGAATTATCCACATCAGCCAAACCGAAGTCAATCAGCTTCACATTATGGCCATTGTGGGTGATGAGAATGTTGGCAGGCTTCAGGTCGCAGTGCACCACCTGCTTGCCCATATAATAGCGCATTGCCGAAATCATTTGGTCGGCTATCTTGATGCGCTCTTCCAGCGAAGGGTTGGTGTCGAGAAACTCGCCCAAAGTCACGCCGTCAACATACTCCATCACGATGCCTGGCTCGCCGTCCACCAAATCGCTTTGTATCGATATCATACGCACAATGTTGGGGTGCCATAGGCTGATGCCCACCACAAACTCTTTGCGCAAGTATTCATACACTCGCGATTTGTCGACCACTTTCTTCGAAACGCACTTGAGCGTCCACCACTGCCCATAGCGGCGGGCGCGGAAGCTCTCGCACTCGTTGCGCTCCTTGATAATCACCGTCTTTTTGATAGGGGAAATGTCGGTGAAATCGGAGCTGATTTCCATCGAGTCTTCCGGCTCAAGAAATTCGCTGGTGTCGATATATTCGTTTTGGTTTATTTCTGCCATAGAAGTAAGGATTAAGACACAAATTTACATAATAAAATGCTATGACAAAGGATTTTCCAACAAAAAAATTGGACAAAGAATCAAAGTGCGCACAAAAATGGATAAAAATGGATTTGGTGGAGTGGAGAAAATGTGCCAATTTTGCAATGACAAAATTCAACATCATGAAAATCCATATCAGCATTTGGTATTTAGAGTAGTAGATAACCTTAATCTTAACATTACCACACTTTAGGAAAAATACGATTCTTTTAAAAAAGATGCAAAAGGTTGTCAAGTTCCCTCCTGGCAACCTTTTTCAATTTTTATATAGCCCGCCTCGATGAAAAAATGGTGAAAAAGTTGGGGCTAAAGTGAACAACTTGCGGAATTTTGCCGTATCTTTGCACCATAAATCAAATTTTTAATTGTAAATGGACGACTCAGTACCGTTAAATAATCAATTTTTCAACAGAGCATTGCTGATGTAGAAGCGATACAGCCCCTATATTTAATACCAGGGACCTGCCTCGCCAAGCATTTTGGCAATCACTTATCAAGGAGGCAGTGTCAACGACATGAGAGAATTTTTACTATTTGGAAAAGGATTCACAAAGGTTGACCAGTGGCAAGAAGGCTGCTGGATAAATGTAAGCGACCCAAATCAAGACGATTTCACCTATTTGGAAGAAATGGGAGTGCCCGAATCGTTTATCTCCGATATTCGAGACCCCAACGAACGCCCTCGTGTGGAGAAGGACGACGACTGGATGCTCACCATCATGCGTATCCCAAGAGAAACTGGCGATGTGGACATACCATTCTCCACCGTGCCACTTGGTGTGATCACCAACGGCGACTTGGTGATAGTGCTGTGCTATTTCAAAAACATCGTGATTCACGACTTCATACAATACAACACAGCGAAGGGCAACGCCATCAACAACAAGTTTGCGCTCATTCTGCGACTGATTATGTCGTCGGCTGTGTGGTTCCTGAAATTCTTGAAGCAAATCAATATCAGCATCAACAATACGGAAGACGGACTGGAGCGACGCTTGCGCAACGACGACCTGTTGAAACTGCGTAACTTGCAAAAGAGTTTGGTGTATTTCAACACCGGCATTCGTGGCAACGAGGCATTGATTTCGCGCCTGCGCACCATCTACATGAACTCTGAAATGTTTGATATGGAAATGGTGGAAGACGTGCACATCGAGATGCAACAGGCGCTCAACATGGTGAGCATCTACAGCAACATTCTCACTGGATCAATGGAAGCGTTTGGATCCATCATATCCAACAACCTGAACTTGATAATGAAACGCATGACCAGCATCACCATCATTCTGCAAGTGCCCACGCTGATTGCGAGCGTGTATGGTATGAACGTGTCGCTGCCCATCGACGACAAGCCCTGGGCATTCGTAGCCATTCTGCTACTCTCGATAGCCCTATCATGCGCCGCTTTCTTCGTGTTCAAAAAAATCAAATGGTTCTAATCCCCCTACCATTAAATCATAAAAAAGCTATAGCGTAATTGCTATAGCTTTTTTTATAGGAATTATATACGAGTTATTCCACAAATTACTTGATTTTATGAGTTTGCGAGTAGGTAGGGGTAATGGTTTGGAGGATATAGATGCTGGAGGTGGAACCTGGTAGGGTTAAGATGATCGCACCATCGGCTATTGAGGTTTGGAGCAGCCTGCCATCGAGGGAGTATAGCCTTACGGCTTTCAGGTTAGGGGCAGATACGGTGAGTTGGTTGCCCTCACGGATAATGCTGCATGATGTGGCAGTGGGGGCAGTTATTCCGGTGGTGATGTCGGGGTGGAAAAGGGTGAGAATGTCGGCCTCTCGCTTGAGATAGTAGATGGGGAGTTGTGGATTTTGCAAATCCACGTCGTCTCCATCAATCTGCCCCATCACCTTCACTCGATAGGTGTGTCCGTCGGCCCACGGCAAATTGCTCGTGCGCAGCCAGTAGCTGTAAAGTGGCACTTCAAAAGTAGAATTGATGCTCACATAGTCGTCGATGCCTCGCACGGCTGTCGTTTCATTTGTTTGCACATCTTCGCAGAGCATCGACACTGTGCCCTCGTAGCTTTTTCCTTCCGATGCCAGTAGCGAAACTCCTATCTTGAAATTAGAAAATTTAGTGATGTCGATACTTTTTGCACTCACTTTCTCATTCGAATCATCAACCCAAAACACCTCAGTTTTTGCCATCAATGGTTTTTCCTTCGCCTTTGCCACTTCAATGTAGGCGGCATCTTTATCGTGGATAGGATTGATGGGATAAAGTTGTGTTTCGGCCTCGTCGGTAGAGAGTTGGAGTTTCACTTCATAGCGAGCCGGATCGAGATTGGTAGGAATAGAGAGCACGATGGGGATTTCAGCCTCAGTAAAGCCCTCGATTTCCGTAGGCTTGTCAGTACGCACATTCAGCACCGTGGCATTGTTCGCATCAAGCAACTGCACCCTCATATAGCAATCGCGAGGCACGCCATTGAGGTTTTTCACTGTGAAAATGGCTTGCACTTTCTCACCTTGCTCAGCCACGCCCAAAAGTCGAGGCTGCGCCATCAGTTGAAAAAGAACTTCTTCAGAGCATATTTCGGAGATGCGGCCAGTGCCGTCGGTGAGCTCCACCTCGATAACAGGAGCCTTTTTCATGCGAAAGATTTCGCCCCAAGTGCCATCGGCTGCACTTGGCACACACACTGGCACAAGGCGGTAATAACCGTCTTCGAGGTCGGAAACACTTATCGAGATAGCCTGTGGCTGATTCATCAGATAGTCGGTGCCCATAAATCCTGCGTGGTCGGTGCCATAAACACGCTGCGTGAAACCGCCGCTCGCATGGTCGGGAGAGTAAGCCACTCGCTTGAGATTGCCCTCCTCGTCGTAAACAGCCACACCAATATCGCCTCTAAACGGTTTGCCTCTGTTCACGAAAGAGTTCATTTCCACGGTCAACGGTTGCAAGAGATTGAAAGTTTTTCCCGATACGCCTTTCAGCAAAAGCGAACCGGCCTCGTTGAACATCAGTTGTGGAGACGACTCCAGCAGTCCACGGTCAATATCGGGATAGACACCATTATTGGGGTGCGCAAGAATGGCGGTAATGGCACGGTTGAATGCCAAAGGCTTACCGTCAAACTCATCGCCCGTCTGCGACAAACTGAGGTTGGTGAGCGAATAGTAGGCATCGCCTTGCCCCTCCCAACCAAAATTCATGTGAAAGAGTCCGCGCTCATCGAATCCGTCAGCCACCCAAGCGTGGCCAGAAGCATTGCCTTTAGGAAGTCCCTCCAGATATACGGGGCAACCGTTGAGCAGTTCCTGCCGCAAAATCTCTGCAAATCGGCTTGGTCCCTCCGTTGCCTTTACCACGTAGGCAGCCGTATAATCAAAGTGCTTTTGCAGAGCATGATACGCCATTATGCCTTGCGTGCCGCTCGCACTGGGAGTGTATTGCATAAACGACGCAATACCCACATCGCTCATCAACTGCGCCACGGCTGCTTCCTGTGCCTCGTTAGCACGCACAGGATAACGGTAATCAGGCAGCATGTTTGCCCAATCGTAGTGCGACTGGCTGAAATCCGCACTCAATTTCGTATTATCATAATTCACGATATACTCGTTTGCGCCACGCCCCTGCGCTGGCCATTGATAGTAATACATCATCTGCGCCACCGCCGTAGCCACACAGCCGCTATACGGATAGCCCGTTTTTGCGTTGAAAGGGTGCGACTGCCCCCATTTGCTTTTCAGCAACGGCGACACAGTGTTAGTGAACAGTCCGGCACGGCTATTTCCGCAAACGGCCACCTTGCCCTCTTTCAGCACCTCGAAAGTTTGTCGATAACCTTCCAACAGCATTTTCACACAAGGGTTGGCGTTCAGCGTGTCGAGCACCCCCTCAGTACCATAGGCGAGCACTTCGCCCATCGCATCATTGGCAGCCACAATTACGAAGCCACGCTCCTGTGCATCGTTAAAAATATAGTATGGAGCGTCGGCCGTCTCGTGAACGCCCACCGAAGGAGCCTTAGCCTCACCACCGCGTGGAAGCGCAACATATTTCGCTGCAATCCTCGCCGCTGTTTGAGGTGTAATCACCTTAGCTTGTGCCCAAGGCGCAACAAGCACACCCAAAGCGCTCAACACTAACACACGATAATAACAAAAACCTTTTTTTCTCATTTTCTCAAAATCACTTATCTAAATCAACAATTTCGGCATCTCGCCCCATAGCCATTCCTAAGCTATAGCGTATTTAGCATATTGCCAAAAGCAAAAAAATCCTGACTGATGTTTTAGACAGCCAGGATTATTATTTGGGGTGCGCCTGAAAGGACTCGAACCTTCACGCCTTGCGACACTAGATCCTAAGTCTAGCGCGTCTACCAATTCCGCCACAAGCGCATGTGATGTGGGTGCAAAGGTACAACATTTTTTTGGGGTTTACGGCAAGAATACTATAATTTTTTCCCTTGATTGTGTAATTTTAGTTTGCCTTTTTGTTATAACTTTGCATTGGTAAAAGAACTAAACTATCTCTATTCTATATGTCAATTGTGAAATGTAATGTGCCTGTGGTGGGAATGGCGTGCGCAGCCTGTGCGGCGAACATCGAGCGGCGCTTGCGACAGCTTGACGGCGTGCGCGATGCGTCGGTGTCGCTTCCACTGAGAATGGCGCAAATAGAATACGACGACGATGCGATTTCGCTTGCAGAAATCAATCGGGAAATCAACGAAATTGGGTTCAATCTGCTGATTGAGCCTCACACCGACATTGAACAAGTGGAAAAGAAGCACTACGGCGCACTGGCAAGGCGTGTGGCTGTGGCTTGGGCAATTGCGGTACTCACGATGGCTGTGTCGATGAATTGGACTCCCCTCCCCCTGTCCCTCAATGGATATGTGGCGATGGCTCTTGCGGCTATCGGCATGGTGACGTGTGGTGCGAAGTTCTATAAAAATGCCTTTGGCCAACTCCGCCATGGCGGTGCTGGCATGGACACCTTGGTGGCACTCAGCACAGGCATCACTTTTGCGTTCAGCGCATTTAATGTGGTGGCTGGCGATGCCGTGTGGAGCACACGAGGCATTGCGTGGCACTCCTATTTCGACTCAGCGACGATGATTATCGCCTTCGTGCTCACAGGCCGATTGCTTGAAGAAAAGGCAAGACGAGGAACAGCAAGCAGCATTCGCAAACTGATGGGACTTGCGCCAATGACGGCAAGAATTGTAAGCAAAGACGACGACAGCGTGGAGCAACTGACCGACGTGCCCATCGCCACAATTAAAATCGGCGACTTGATAGAAGTGCGCGCAGGCGAGAAAATGCCTGTTGACGGCAAGGTGACATTCGCCACCAGTTTCATGAAAGAAGATGGCGCATACGTTGACGAGTCGATGATTACTGGCGAACCTCTGCCAAGCGAGAAGCAAAAAGGTGCAATGGTGATGGCAGGCACCATGCTCAGCCAAGGACGATTGCGATTCCGCGCGCGACAGGTGGGCGAAGACACAGCCCTTGCGCAAATCGTGAAGATGGTGCGTGAGGCGCAAGGCTCAAAAGCACCGGTGCAGCGCACTGTGGACCGTGCAGCACTGATATTTGTGCCAGTGGTGGCGTGCGTGGCTGTGCTCACATTTGTGGCGTGGGTGACTTTTGGCGGATTTGACTGTGTGCCACAAGGTATTATCAGCGCTGTGGCGGTGCTCGTGGTGGCTTGTCCTTGCGCCATGGGATTGGCAACTCCCACGGCTCTGATGGTGGGCATCGGAAAAGCCGCAGAGAAAGGCATTCTCATCAAAGACGCTACGGCACTGGAGCAACTGCGCCGAATCGACACGATGGTGGTGGATAAAACCGGCACCATCACCATTCCCAACCCGAATGTGGATTTCACTAAAACGAGCAGTATGCCCCTCGAAGAAAGGGAAACAATAAAACCCAACGCCGCCGAGGCTATGACAATGCTGACAGACGAAGGCATTGAGGTGCACATGATGAGTGGCGACACGCCTGAGGCAGCCGCCTATTGGGCGAAAAAGGCTGGCATCAAGCACTATATGAGCAAGGCTTTGCCACAAGACAAAGAAAATTTGGTGCGCAATTTGCAAGAACAAGGGCACAAGGTGGCAATGGTGGGCGACGGCATCAACGACACACAGGCGCTGGCTTTGGCAGATGTGAGCATAGCCATGGGCAAAGGCACCGATGTGGCAATGGATGTGGCGCAAATCACACTCATGACCGACGATTTGAAAGCGCTACCAGAAGCCGTGGCAATGAGCCGACGCACGGTGAAGATGATTTACCAAAATCTGTTTTGGGCATTTATCTACAACATTGTGTGCATTCCGCTGGCGGGTGGCGTGCTAAACTTGTTTGGTTCAGACTTCCAAATCACGCCCATGTGGGCAAGTGCGCTGATGGCATTTTCAAGCATCAGTGTGGTATTAAACAGTTTACGATTAAAATATGCAATATGAAAAAGGAATTTAAAATTACAGGTATGCGGTGCAACAACTGCCGCACAAATGTGGAACGCGCCATTAAGGCGGTGGAAGGCGTGGAAAGCGCCAAAGTGACCCTCGAACCAGGCAAAGCCGAAGTGGAGGGAAATTTCAATGAAGAGGCTGTGGTCGATGCCATAGAAAACCTCGGATTTGTGGTAGAATAGGCATATTTCGGCAGAAAATGAGCGATTTGTGTTAAATTGTGTTAAATTCGCAAATTTTCTGCCGAAAAAGTATGTTATATAACATAAAAGTTATACCTTTGCATCGGTTTTTCATGGTATTAGTTTTTAAGGTTATGAAATTCTTAGCGTCGCGATGACGGTTTTTATTTCATTTTGTTTAAGGTTTATGTTAATGGTATTAGAAGGTTAATTAGTTAAGCAATCCCCGATAGTGATATCGAGGATTATTTTTTTGTGCCAATCCCAAATTAGAAGTTAGAAGTTAGAAATCAGATATTAGATACAAGAGATTTTGACGGCTCTGCGATTTTCGCTGGCATGGTGTTTCGCATGACGCGGCATCTCCGATACCTATGCCTTAAAATGGATGCTCTGTTTTCTGTCCATTGGACCTATCGAATTATCGAATCCCCGAATTATCGAGATTTCGAATCATCAACTTGTAGACGTGCGGCTCGCGAGCGAGCTGCCCGGCTCGTTGAACGCGATGTGGCCGTCGGAGCCGATGCCGAGCACCTGCAGGTCGATGCCGCCCGCCTTCCTGATCGCCGCCTCGTAGGCCGCGACCTCCTTCCGCCAGTCCTTCGCAAGCCCGTTGAGGACGTGCGTGTTCCTCTTCGCGATGTCGATCGCGTCGAAGAGGTTCGCGTCCATGAAGGACCGATAGCTCTGGTCGTGGGCCGGCGGCAGCCCCCAGTACTCGTCCAGGTTCCAGGTGCGCACCGTCTTGAAGGAGATCTTCTTCGCCTTGTTGTCGGCGATCAGGCACTGGTACATCGCCACGGGCGTCGAGCCGGTCGCGAGGCCCAGCACGGCCTTCGGGTTCCGCCTCACGCACGCCGCCACGAGGTCGGCCGCCCGGCGGCTCGCCTCTTCCTTCGTTTTGCAGATTACGATTTCCATTTGTGTTTCCTTTCAGCAAAAGCCAAGAGCCGCAAAGGCGGGACTTCAGATCCGATGCATCTTGTCGAATATCTCTTCGCGCTGACACTTCACCTGGACGCCGATCCTCTCGCCTATCTCGGCAAGCTCGCCGCCCAGTACGTCAAAGGACTTCGTGGCGCCCTTCATGTCCGCAATCATCATCATGTTGAAGTAATCCTGGACGATCGTCTGGGAGATGTCCAGGATGTTTACGCCGCTGTCGGCAAGATACGTGCAGGTCTTCGCGAGAATCCCTATCGTATCCTTGCCAACCTTATGCGTAGTGCAGCAATGATTATGTAAATCG
>OQVT01000366.1_pt1 | contig 24112 bp, 29 predicted proteins | sample 1691561 | NCBI WGS metagenome assembly OQVT01 (sample SAMN03418260, study PRJEB22391) | human gut metagenome | biome: human-gut; feature: organic feature; material: feces | host: Homo sapiens | place: Tanzania | collected 2013-01 | reverse complement strand
TGCTCGTGAACTCACCCTCCGACGGGGGTGTGGAGGCAGGAATAGCGGGCGGCGGCACCTGACCGCCATAAAACGGGCATCTTATAAATTAAAGAACAACAACGAAACTGTTCTTCTCGCTGCTTAAATAGCGAGCGTTCCCGCCGGGAGGACCACGACCCGGCAGCGGAGCGTCGATGAGTGGTGAACGTGCGCACGCTAAGCTTTGCGCGTGCCATGCATCATGAAGCTACCGGACTGACAGGCTTGCCGGTTTGCCTGTCCTGAAGGGAACCGGGACGTTCGGCGTCCCGAAAAAACCTGCTGCGCCCGGAGAAGTTCCTGTTTAAGCGCTTTCGGACGGGGGTTCAACTCCCCCCATCTCCACCAGAACAGGATTGCTATTTTAATAAGATAGCAATCCTACTTTTTTACCCAAAAGTGTCTCGAACGCCTTGAAATATGGCCATTCTCGGCATTTTTCGCTATAAGTAAGATTAAAAAGGAATCCTGAACCGGGTTTGTCCCAGCTCAGGATTCTTGCATTCATGGCTCTTTTTAAGTAAGAAATAATAATTCCATGACAGGTCTGCGCCTCCGTTGACCACTTGAACCTCCTGTGCTATCATACGAATACAATACTGTCCATCAGGTGATTGTATGCCTTATCGTGTAAACACTGTGGCGCGGAGCATGACGATGATACCGTTTTCTACACCGAATGCGGAAAGCAAATAAAACCACGAAAGCATCAATCTTTAGGGCAAATGACCGAAAAAACACCAAAACCAGTCCCGGGATTTCTGGAACCGGCTGACGACTCTGAAAGAAAAATCCTTGCCAAGATGAAGCAGGATAAGAAGCTGCTTCTGAGCAAAGATGAGATGCAAATCGGAGATACAATATTTACTGTTTACAATTGCGTTTACGAAAACTTTATGTCATAAAACTATGTTGTTCGAGGAGAAAAACACTTTGAATAATGAGATTTCAAATGCCGTCTTAACAATTGAAGACGAAAGTGCTGATTTCTATAAAGAGTTAATCCTAGGGCAACAGGTATATAATGCCGTTGTCTATGCATATCTGTTTTCAAGGGTAACACAGAATTCCAAGCAGTGCGGGCACTTGGTTAGAAATATCCCGAAAGAAGACGTATTGCTCGGCTACTTGCGGGAATTGGGCTTCTCTTCAATCTGTGAATCCGAAGAGCATTTGAAATCTCTTCTCCATAATTTTCCAATTTTTCCTCCAGTCTGCCTTGTAATCTGCCCTCCAGTCTGCCCTCCATTTTAGCATCATGTTCACGATAATACACATATTCTTCAAATGTCATATTATGGCGGATAAGGAGTCCTAAATGTCAGAAAACAATTTTTCCTCCAGACTGAAAAACGCCTGGAGTGCTTTTATGAACCGAGATCCCCCCATGAGTCGTTATGTGACTTACGGGGGTTCTTCTTATAATCCATACCGCACTCGGCTTACCCGCGGTAATGAGAAGTCTTTTATCGCGCCTATTTTTAACAAGATTGCAATGGACTGCGCGGAAATGACATTACAGCATGTTCGGGTGGATGCAAATGGTAACTATCTCGAAACCGTCAATTCCAAGCTGAATCGGTGCCTGACGTTGAATGCCAACAAAGACCAGTCCGCAAGAGACTTTATTCAAGACGCGGTTCTCAGCATGTTTGACGAAGGAACCGTTGCGCTTCCGCCAATCGATACTTTAACCAGAAAAACAAAAGATGGTTTAATGGTCGACATCGAGTCCATCCGGACGGCGGAAATCCGTCAATGGTATCCGGATTACATTACCATGCGTGCTTATAACGATCAAACTGGGCAACGGGAAGATCTTACGATGCCGAAAGCATCGGTTCCCATCATCATGAATCCTCTATATTCTGTGATGAATGAGAACAATTCCGTTGTACAGCGTCTCATCCGGACTCTCAACCTTTCCGATACGCTCGACGCACAGAACGGTTCCGGCAAACTGGATATGATCATTCAGCTCCCGTACCAGATTCGGACAAAGTCTATGGAGGATCGAGCTAATCTCCGGAGAGACAGTATTCAGGAGCAGCTTGAAAATTCAAAATACGGGATTGCGTACATCGATGGCACAGAACACATCACGCAGTTGAATCGTGGGATTGAGAACAACCTGTATGAACGGGTGAAGTACCTCGTAGATCAGTTATATTCTCAGCTCGGTATTACGGAATCTATTCTTAACGGTACCGCCAACAACGAAACAATGCAGAATTACTATTCCCGGCTTATTGAGCCGATCGTATCTGCAATCGTGGACGGTATGCGATGGAAGTACCTTACCCAGAAGGCCAGAGATAATGGGGAGACGATCATGTTCTTCCGTGATCCCTTCAAACTTGTCTCTGCGAATACGATTCCCGATGTTGCCGATAAGCTCACGAGAAACGAAATCTTTACCCCGAACGAGATTCGGCAGATGGTGGGAAGAAAACCCGTAAATGACGACAAAGCAAATGAACTCAGAAACCGCAACATCAGTGCTGCGAATGGGCAGGAATTTGCAAATGTCGTAAAAGATGAATCTTCTGAACAGCAAACAGAAGAAAAGGAGTGAAACAGTAAAAATGGCATTTCGGTATGACTTTAGCGGCTATGCTACCAGAAATGATATCAAATGTACCGATGGCAGGATTATCCGTGCCGGGGCATTTGCCGATCAGGATGGAGCAAAGGTGCCGCTTGTCTGGAATCATGATCATCGCGGCATGGAGAATGTCATCGGTCATGCACTTCTGGAAAATCGAAGTGACGGCGTTTATGCCTACGGCGTCTTTAATGAGACAAAGAACGGCATTAACGCTAAGGAGCTTGTGGAACATGGCGACATCTGTGCGATGTCCATCTATGCCAACAAGCTGAAGCAGAATGGCCCCGACGTCACCCATGGTGTTATCCGGGAATTGAGTCTGGTTTATGCCGGTGCAAATCCCGGCGCTTTCATCGACTCCGTGATTACTCACGAGGATGGTGCCGACGAAGAGGCCGTTATCTACTTCGATCAGGCGATTGATGTCTCCAACGGTGAGCTTACTCATGAGGATAAGGAGGACCCGGAGAAGGGTTCCAAAGAAGAACCCGAAAAGAAATCCGATGAATCTTCTCCGAAAACTGTGAAAGAGATCATTGACAGTCTTCCTGAGAAAAAGAAGAAGGTTGCCATGTTCATCATCGGTATGGCGCTGAAGGGTGACAAAATGGAGCACGCCGACGGCGATGCTGATGATGAGGAGGAGCCCGCTTCCGATAAAGGCGAGACCGTCGCTGATATTTGGGAGACCTTCACCGAGGAAGAGAAGAAAGCCGTATACGCCGTAATTGGCACGGCAGAAGAAAATGACGAATCCTCTGACGGCAGCGATGACGAAGAGGACGATAACAACAAGGAGGAAAAAGTTATGAGACATAATGCATTTGACAAGGACTCTCAGGCCGATTCTATGGATGGTGTTCTGACCCATTCCGACCAGGAGGCTATTCTGGCGCTGGCTAAGAGCAAGAGCTGTGGTTCTCTGAGAGAAGCCATGGAACAGTACACCGAGGAGTCCGATCATCTCCAGCATGGTATCGACGAGATCGAAACCTTGTTCCCGGAGTATAAGGACGTAAAGCCCGGCGCTCCCGAGCTGGTTACCGACAATCTGGGCTGGGTTACTACGGTTATGAATGGTGTCCACAAGAGCCCCATCAGCCGTATCCGCACCCGTCAGACCGATGCAAGAGGCCGTAAGATTCGTGGTCTTGGCTATCAGAAGGGCACTCTCAAGAAGGAAGTCGGTAACGTTAAGCTCATGAGCCGGACGACCGACCCCTATACCGTGTATGTCAAGGACTCCATGAATCGGGATGATATTCTCGACATTACGGATTTCGATGTCGTTTCCTATGAGTACAACATTCTGCGGATGGGTCTGCACGAAGAGATCGCTACTGCGGTTATGGTTGGCGATGGTCGTGATGAGGGCGACGAAGACAAGATTCCCGAGGATAAGATTCGCCCAATCTGGACCGATGATGAGCTGTATACCATTCACAAGGCTGTCGATGTCGCCGGCATGAAGACCAAGCTTCAGGGCAGCGATACCAGCAAGAACTTCGGTGACAATTACATTGAGACCGAGGCCATTATCGAGGCTGCTCTGGATGCCAGAATTGACTACCGCGGTTCCGGTGCTCCTGCCTTCTTCTGCACACCTCAGCTGGTCAACACTATGCTGATGGCCCGTGACCTGAACGGCCGGAGAATCTACAATAGCATCGATGAGCTGAAGACGATCCTGAATGTCTCCTCCATCGTCACTGTTGAGTCGTTCGCTGGCCTCCAGAGAACTGTTGATAGCGACAAGATGGCTCTGCTGGGCATCATGGTCAATCTGGACGACTATTATGTCGGCGCTACCAAGGGTGGTCAGATCACTCAGTTCAACCAGTTCGATATCGATTTCAACAAGGAAAAGTTCCTGATTGAAGCCCGTATCTCCGGCGCTCTGGTGAAGATCAAGTCCGCTGTCGTTCTGGAAAAGAAAGTTTCTTAATGGCTTTCTGGTTAACATAACATAGGAGGAATAAACATGGCATCTAATAAGATTTATGAAGGTTACTCCGACCAGCATATGCGTGCTGTAATTGCCTACGGTAAGGCGGCTGACCATAAGCTGTATGCCGATTCCGCACATACCGTTACGATGTCCGCCGCAGTCATTGAAGACGCGTTTAAGAAGGGCATGCTGCTCGTGCATGACGGCACCAATTTCCTGCGGCCTGTCAAGTTTGGCAGCGGCAAGGTGACCACTTTTGATGGCACCACCACTGTCGCTGGAACTGAGTGGTCCGCCAGCGCTGCGGAGTAATTCAAAATGGGACGATTCTGCGGAGCAATTGGATTCGCCGAGACCGTCGAGCAGTCACCTGGTGTTTATGTCCCGAAGGTAACTGAACGGACGTATCACGGCGACATCCTTGCTCGGCGGATTCGTCTCGAAGAAACAAGCGAAACGACGAATACGAATTTCACGTTAAACAACGACATTAGTATCGTCGCGGACAAGTTTGCAAAAGAGAATCTTGGATTTATGCAGTACGTGGTTCTTTACGGAGCAAAATGGAAAATCACCTCGGCAACGATTGAGTATCCCCGAATCAAACTGACGATCGGAGGGATGTTCAATGAATGATAGACGACTGCTGCTTCATCAAAAATTTCTCTCAATCAATCGTGTAAAAGCAGCGTATTTCAATCCGACAAACAACGTCAAGATGGTTTATCCATGCATCCGATACAGTCTGGCTGGCGAAGCCGTTAGATTTGCGGCAAACGGGCGGTACATAACAAGAGACAGATATCTTGTCACGGTTATTGACCCCGACCCCGACAGCCAGATTTACAGAGAACTTGAGAAAAATCCATATTACTCTTTTGAACGTATGTATTCAGCCGATGGACTCTGCCATTTCGCAGGGTCCATTTATTTTTAAGGAGGTAAATTTATGCCTGAAAGTAATGTTCTGGTGTGGGACGAGGTTGGCACTCGCGAGTACGAAACCGGTGTAGACAAAGGCGTACTCTATCCCTATTCGAATGGCGCTCCCGGTGAAGGTGTTGCCTGGAGCGGTCTGTCCGGAATCGATGAGTCTCCCGAAGGTGCGGAGGCTACCGCTGTCTATGCGGATAACATGAAGTACCTGGTCATGCGGTCTGCCGAAGACTATAAGGGTACTATCAAAGCCTACAGATATCCCCATGAATTCGAGGCTTGCGATGGTTCTGCAAGTCCCGAGGGTACTGTTGGCCTGACTATCGGTCAGCAGACTCGCCAGACCTTTGGATTGGCGTTCCGCACCAAGGTTGGTAATGACCAGATGTTCGACGACTATGGTTACAAGATCCATCTCGTCTATGGTGCTACCGCTTCTCCTTCCGAGCGGAGCTTCGAGACTATCAACGATTCTCCCGATGCGATGGAATTCAGCTGGGAGTTCGAGACTGTCCCCGTCAATGTGGCTGGCTACAAGGCTTTCGCCCACATGGAGATCGACTCCACCAAGCTGAAGACCACACAGGAAAAAGCTTGCTTGACCAAGCTGGAAGGTATCCTGTATGGCAGCACTACCGCAAAGGCTCGTCTGCCCCTGCCTGCTGAGATCATCACGATCATGACCCCCGAAACCGGAGGCTAAGAAGTAATCGACTATGCCCCCAACCATTGTGCTGGGGGCACCCCTAAAAATTGAAAGGAGAAAACAGAATGTTTGTACATGAGATCACTTATACCGACTTTGACGGCAATGAAAGAACCGAGGAGATTCGTTTTCATCTCTCTCCCGCTGAGCTGACTGAACTGGAAGCTACCACTCCCGGTGGCCTGAAGGGCCAGCTGGATAAGGCCATGAAGAAGAAAGATGGCCCGGCGATCATGCGCTTCTTCAAGAAGATCGTTCGCATGAGCTACGGCAAGAAGAGCGAGGACGGTCGGCGTTTTATGAAGTCTGAGGAAATCTGGAATGATTTTGCCGAGACGCAGGCATATGTAGAGCTGTTTATGAAGCTGGTTACGGATGAAAAGTTTGCACAGGAGTTCGCGAATGCCGTCATCCCGGATATGAAGAAGTATGTCCCTGCCGAGGCTGCCGCTTCGGCCACGTAATGTTAACGCTAAAAATCCCACCGAAGGAGCTGTTTGACGATACTCGGAATGAGTTCATCCAACTTCCTTCGGTTACGCTCCAGTTGGAGCATTCCCTGCTTTCCATTTCAAAATGGGAGGCCAAATGGAAAAAGCCGTTTATGTCGAAGGAGCAGAAAACGCAGGAGGAATTTATCGATTATGTCCGCTGCATGACGATAAGTCCAAAGGTTAATCCGGCTGTCTATTACCGGCTTACCAAAAAGAACTTCGACACAATCGAGCGATACATCCAAGACCCGATGACGGCCACGACCTTTCATAGTTGGAAAAAAGAAAAGCCCGGTAAGAAGATTATTACTTCTGAACAGGTGTACTACTGGATGGTTGCGGCGCAGATTCCATGGGGAGCAGAAAAATGGCATTTCAACCGGCTTATGACCCTTCTACGCATCTATGGGATTGAAAACAGCAATTCCAAGATGAGCAAAAGGGATATTTATAAGCAGAATCGCGCCATGAACGCTGCACGTCAGGCGAAAGCCCGCAAACCTTGAAAGGAGTTTCAAATGCCGATAAAAATGACGACGACCGGCAGTTTCAAGAAGACTCGCCGGTTCCTTAAGCATGCTTCTGACAAGAAGATATTCAAAAGTCTGCGGAAGTATGCACGAGAAGGTGTTGTCGCGCTGATGTCGGCAACTCCAATAGATAGTGGCTCTACGGCGTCCATGTGGCGATACGAAATCGCGTATGCCGATGGTTCTGCGCGAATCAACTGGGTCAACGACAATGTGAACGACGGTGTCAATATTGCCCTGATTCTTCAGTTGGGGCATGGCACCGGAACAGGTGGCTGGGTAGAAGGGCGAGATTACATCAATCCCGCTATCCAGCCAATTTTTGATGAAATGACAGACAAGATTTGGAAAGAGGTGACGAGCGGGTGAGTACCGAAATAGAGAATAGAGTTGTTCAACTCGAAATGAACAACAAATCTCTTGAGAAAAATTCAAAGCAGTCTATCAAAACTCTTGAAAAACTTGATAAAGCGCTGGAATTTAAGAACGGCAAAAGGTCTTTCGAGGACGTTGAGAAGGCGGCCGAGAAGTGTAACTTTGAACCCCTGCTGAAAGCTGCCGATACTGTGTCGAGTCGATTCAGCACCATGGGCATTATCGGTGTCCGGGCGCTGGAACGCATTACGGATAAAGCACTCGACGCCGGAGCCGCTCTTGTCAAATCTCTAACAATAGATCAGATAACGGCTGGTTACAGTAAATATGAGCAGAAGACGTCTTCAGTTCAGACACTTGTTAACTCCACCGGCCTCTCGGTCAAGGAAATCAACAGATATTTAGACCAGTTGATGTGGTTCTCAGACGAGACATCGTACAGCTTTACCGAAATGGTAAATGCACTCGCGACAATGTCTTCCTCTGGTGGCGATATTAGCACATTGATTCCTATGATTCAGGGTGTAGCTAATGCTACAGCATTTGCAGGTAAAGGTGCTGCTGAATTTAGCAGGGTTATGTATAACTTGAATCAGTCATATACTGCTGGATATTTGTCGTATATGGACTGGAAATCGGTTGAACAGGCCGGTGCTGCATCCAAACAGCTAAAACAAATTTTGCTTGATACCGCTGTTGCAGAAGGAAAACTTGCCAAGGGTCAAGCTGATATTTCTAATTTCAATAATCTGCTCTCCAAGAAAGTATTCACCAGAGACGTCATGGAGAAGTCCTTCGGGTATTTCAATGAAATGACTCAGAAGGCTTATGAGATGATAGGTACGCTTGACGATCAAGGCAATGTCATTGAGACAGCTTCCCAGGCTTATGAGATTTTAGGGCAGCAGTATGATACGGTTTCTCTTCGCGCTGCAAAGTCCGCTCAGGAGGCGAAGTCGTTTTCTGAAGCGATCAATGCCACGAAAGATGCTGTCAGTTCCCAGTGGCTTAAGATGTTTGAGAGTATATTTGGTGACTACGAGCAGCAGGTAGAGCTATGGACCGGGTTATCAGAAAGTTTATACAATATTTTTGCTGCTCCATTGAGTGACGTTGCCGGTTTAATCGATGAAGCCTTCCAGTCTACCCCAATCGGGACAATTGAGGAGAGCCTAGCCGATTGCGGAATCGAACTGGATGCATTCAAGGAAAAACTTGTCGATGTAGCAAAAGCATCCGGGAAGTTCCCTGATGAGCTTATTGATGCAACTGCCGGATCGGCTTCTTCTATTCAGGACTTGCTTAGCCTTGACTGGGTGGATAGTTCAATGATTAGCAGCATCATGAGCGGCTACTCTCAGGCGCTTGAGTCTGGTGAAAAAGTTACAAAAGAATTTACTACGGCTGCCGAACTTGCCGACAGAATGATGACTGGCGAATTTGGTAACCGCTGGAACTATAAAGAACTTACCAAAAATCTGCAAGAAGCTGGGTACGACATTGCCAACGCCCAGGACATCTTCAAGCTGGCAAAAAGCGATCCGACTGCTCAGATTCGCTTGCTCGGAGAGCTTACCGATAAAAACGCAGTTTCCCTTGAGAATGCTGCCGAGGCTGCTAAAAACTTTAACCATGAGTTTTATGATTCCAATTCCGGACGGACAATTGCCCTTGAAGGCGTTAAAAATATTCTTTCTGCTATCGGCGATCGCATCGCTATGGTTAAAAAGGCTTGGGGCGACATCTTCCCAAGTGCAACGGCTGGAAGCATTAGGAACGCAATCATTGCCTTCCATCAGTGGACTGAGACACTCAAAATGGGGGAAGATGAAGGTAATAGGCTTTATAGTGTTGCCAGTAAGGTATTTGGTGCACTTGATCGGATTAAAGATCTGTTCGGGAAGATTGGAAAGTTTATAGGTTCTCTTGTAAGTCTTGGAAAAAGATTTGGTTCATTTATACTCGGTCTGGAGCCGGTTCAGAACGTTCTCGGTAAGATTAAGGACTTTCTTGGTGAATCTTACGATGGCGCTATCGGTGGTCTTGGCAAGTTCATTGAAAAACTTGACGACTTAAGCGACACTATAAATTCTATAGATGAAAAAGATTTTGAGAAGTTCATAGGGTTCTTCACCGGGATAGGAACCAAAATAAAAAATGCGGTGAATAAGATAAAGCCAATTATTAGTGGCATAAAGGAAACAATTTCCGGCCTGTTCTCTAATGCCAAGCAAAACTTCTCTGGTGGGGATGGACTAAAGTTCCTTACTGGAGGGGCATTTATTGGTTTAATTGTTACCTTGATTTCTAAGATTAGATCGATCGTCGAGAAGAATGGTCTGAGCGGAATCGTTGATAAAATCACTGGTTTCCTCGATCCAATCGGATCTGCGTTTAGCAGTTTTGAAGAGAAAATGAACTCCGATGTTCTACACAATATTGCCGTAAGTGTCGGTATTCTGGCTGCTTCGTTACTTGTCTTATCGTCAATCGATAGTGAGAAGCTTATAAATGGCTTAATTGGGCTGGCTGGTGCCGCTGCAATTCTTTATTTTGTCATTGACAAGCTTTCCTCTTTATCTAAAGTGTCTTTTACTCCGGGAAGCGGTATTGGTGGGTTCTTTAATTCGCTTACTGCCAACCTTACCGGTCTAAAGAAGATCTCAGCCATCGGGGATCTCGTATCAACAATTTCAAAGTCCATTCTGCTGCTGGCAATTTCAATGAAGATATTGTCAACCATCGATGTAGAAAGCGCCATTGTTGCCTTGGGTAGCATATATGTAATGACACTTATAATGCAGAAAATGATGAAGTCCATGACCGGTGTTAATGTCAAGGGAATGGGTTCGATGATATCTATTGCGTTGTCGATCGTCGTTCTCTCGATTGCGATGAAGAAGCTGAGTGGAATAGATTCATCTGGCGCGATTACAGGCCTTGTCATAATAGGCATGCTTTTGATTGAGTTGCGATATTTCATGAATGAGGTTTCGGGTGTCAAACCGGGGGTCATGCTTGCGATAGCTGCATCGATGCTCATTATGTCTGGAGCATTTATTATATTGGCGGGGGCTATTGGTCTTCTCGGACTAATGCCGCTAAATGTTCTAGCAAAAGGTATAGTAAGCATTGGAATCCTGATGGAAATGTTCTCGGCATTTGCACAATCTTTGAAAGAGATCAACATTGCTAATCTGATCGCGGCCAGCGCTTCAATTGTGCTCATATCAGGAGCGCTCATTCTCATGGCTGGTGCTTTAGTGATGGTGTCCATGCTACAAAATCAAAATGGAGCCGTACTTAGCCTCGTAACAACCCTTCTTGCAGTAGCCCTTGCACTTGGTTTGTTATCAAAGTATGGTGGAAATGCTGCACAACTAATTGGCGTGGCCGCGGCGATATTGGTTATTGCTGTAGCGATCAATGGCTTGGCAATGGCGTTGATGATTTTTGGAGCACTCAAAGACCCAACAAGCGCGGTATTTACCATGCTCGGCGCTCTAGTAGTTGTCCTAGGCGCATTAGGCCTCGCTGCACTAGTCATGGCTCCCATTATACCAGTAATGGCGCTATTGGCCGCCGTGCTCCTTGCCATAAGCGGAGCCGTGCTCCTCGCGGGACTTGGCTTGATGGTTTTATCCACGAGTATTGTGGCATTCTCTGCTGCCGTTCTGGGAAATATTGGCATGATAATTGCGGGATTTATGACCTTTGTTGCCGGTCTGGGTATGGTCATCTTGGCCTTGGGAACTGTAATTATTTCTGTGGCAGTTCAGTTGATCCCGGCATTTGTTAATGCTGGACTTGAGTTAATCAATGCATTGATACAGGGATTCGTATCCAACGTTGGCGGTATTGTAACCGGCGTTGCTTTGCTTATTGTCGAAACCTTGACCGCATTGGCAGCATCCATTGACTTGATAATAGATGCTGGTATTAAACTCGCAATCGCTTTCATCAACGGTGTTGCAGATGGTATCAGGAATAATACTGATGCAATTCTCAGTGCGGTCGGAAATATACTGAGCTCCATAATTGAGTTGGTATTATCTTTGCTTGGAAAGTTGCTCGGTAAAATACCGGGAATCGGGCCTAAAATCGAAGCAGCTCTAGGCGATGCAAGAAATACTGTGCGTGAATTTCTGACTGAAACTTCCGGTTCTGATGAAAACGTTGATATTCCGGTTACGGCAACTGTTGATATCGATGACAGCGAAGCCGCCAGTGGACTTGCAGAAAAGGGTTCTGAAATGGGAGCAGAAGCTGGCGATCAAGCCTCCTCTGCATTTAATACCAGTTTCATAACTGGTGTTGGCAATCTTCCTAGCGAATTTCAGAATACCATGCAGGGACTTAACGGCGATGGCGGCATGGATATGTCGCAGTCTTTTGGCTCGATCGGAACAAATGCTGCCACGAGTGTTGTGCAGGCGACCAATACAGAGATTGAAAACTCTTCTGGCTCAACGGGAGAGTCCATATTGACAATGCTCAGTAACGCGGTAACTAACACCGACTTTACGCCTATTGGAAGCCTTGTTTCGGGGAAGGTAACCAATTCCATCGGCCAGTCTTTCCTGAGCAATCAGGGCGTAAGCGAAGATACCCTTTCCGGAAACTTTACCCCGCTCCTGACCTCAATGGCCGCAAATACTGATACGACAGAACCCGCGACCACTCTTGGCGGAACTTTTATTGAGAAACTTAGCGGGTATTTGACATCCGTTAAGAATCTCAATGACCTCAACAATGCTGGCGTCAGTATGGGCAATGAGGTTAACTCCGGTGGCCAAAGTGTCAGCACAGAATCTACTGGCTCCTATTGGGGCGAGGGCCTTAAGAATGGCGTGTGGGGTTGGGCTCAGAGCATCTGGCAGACCGGCTATAATCTTGCCCAAAGATTGATCGCCGGTACTAAGGCGGGTATAGATTCAAACTCTCCTTCTAAGGAAGCCTACAAGCTTGGAGAATTCTTTGACATCGGCCTGATAAACGCCGTTGTTGCTGGATATGACGAAGTCGAAGCTGTGGCATACAGTCTGGGCACTAGAGCGTGCGACGGGCTGAACGAAGGGATTCAAAATGGGGTTGAAGGAGGCATTACGCCGGTCATCGATATGAGCGATGTCATGGATGCTCTTGATGATTTCGATAGCACATACAGACCGACAATTAAGCCCAGACTTGACATGTCGGATGTTGACCCGGCGCTGAGTAACATGAACGCTGTTGCGTCCTACATGGGTAATCGCGGCGGCCATGAATCCCCTGTTGCCGAGAGCAGTACGCCTACCTCGTTCAACTTCACGCAGAACAACTATTCCCCGAAGGCGCTGTCCCGCATCGATATTTATCGACAGACGCGCAATCAATTCTCTACAGTAAAGGATATGATCAAGAAATGATACAGACGGTAAAGATCACGAATTATCGTGGTGAAGTTCTTACTTTGGATTTAGCGAATCCATATAATTCGGGTCTTGCCGTCACCAATATTGATGGACTTGGCCCGGAAAAAGCAACGGTCAATACGGTCGAAATCGCGTCGAACGATGGAGCCATGTTTAACTCCGCTAGGGTCGAGTCCAGAAATATTGTGATGTCACTTCGGTTTGTTGGTACGAATATCGAAGAATGCAGACGCCTTACATACAAGTTCTTCCCGCTGAAGAAGCCCTTGACGTTTGAGGTCATCACCGATGAAAGACAAGCCGCCATAACCGGTTATGTGGAGTCCAACGAACCGGACATTTTCTCAAAAACGGAAAACACGAAAATTTCGATAATTTGCCCCGATCCTTTCTTCAAGGCAAGTCTTGACCCAAACGTGACTGTTGTCTTTTATGGCGAAGAAGCTCTGTTTGAGTTTCCATTTGAAAACGAAGGCACCGAGCCAATGCTGGAAGTAGGTCAGATCAACGAGGTTACAGAAGCGAATGTTCCTTATGAGGGTGACTCCGAGGTGGGCGGAATTTTCACGGTTCACGCTCTCGGGCCTGCCAAGAACATTCGGATTGATAACCTTGACACACGGGAATCGATGATTATCAATATCGAGCTTGAAGAAGGAGACGACCTCATTATCAGCACAGTCTCCAACAGCAAGTACATTCGGCGGTTGAGGAATGGTGTTTATACAAACGTTCTGAACTCTCTGGATCGGAAGTCCAGTTGGTTCAAGCTTGCAAGAGGCGACAATGCGTTCGCGTACCAGGCAGAAGAGGGCATGACGAATCTGAGATTCGATGTGTCCCACACAGTTCTCTATGAGGGTATCTAAATGTTCTACTACGTATTAAATACAAATTTTGAAGCGGTAGGCTTGATAGATTCCTTCAAGTCTGCCATCTGGACAGATCGCTATCAGGAGTGTGGCGATTTTGAGATCATGACATTTCCCGAAAAATCCATCATGGATGTTATGCAGACCGACTATTATTTGGTCAATCCTTCCTCTAAGCATACCATGATTATCGAAGGTCGTGAGGTCGATACCGACATCGACGAGGGTGACTACTTTATTGTGACAGGGCGGTCTCTTGAATCAATTCTGAACCGGAGGGTCGTTTGGACACAGACTTCACTTGATGGAAATCTTCAAAATGGGATTAAACAGCTTCTTACAGATGCGTTTATCTCCCCTACGGTTGAAGAAAGAAAAGTTCCCAATTTCGTTTTCAAGGAATCCGCGGATGAAAGAATCACTTCTCTGACGATGGAAGCGCAGTACACCGGCGATGACCTCTACGAAGTGATTAAAGACCTTTGCACAGCGAATGATATTGGCTTCAGGATCACGCTTGACGAAAGCAACAACTTCGTGTTTGAGCTTTATAAGGGTGACGATAGGAGCTACGACCAGACCGAGAACCCATATGTTATCTTCTCCCCGTCTTTTGACAACATCATTGACAGTCAGTATGCCGAAACCTCGAAGGAATACAAAAATGTTGCCCTTGTTGGTGGTGAGGGAGAAGGCCCCGAACGGAAGTATACTTCTGTCGGGACAACTTCCGGTCTGCTGCGCAGAGAGATTTTTACGGATGCCAGAGATGCATCCTCTGAGAACGAGAACGGCACTAAGTTTACGACCGAAGAATACAACAACATTCTTGCGGCAAGAGGCCAAAAGGATCTCGATGCAAACAAGTATGCAAAAACATTCGAGGGAGAAGTAGACGCTACACGGGGATTCGTGTACGATCAGGACTTCTTCCTTGGGGATATTGTTCAGGTTGAAGACGAGTATGGGATGGAAGGATCGTCTCTTGTGTCCGAGATCATCTGGTCTGAGGACGAAGACGGCCACAAATGCTATCCCACATTTGTTGCCCAAGATGAAAATGATGAGAAGGAGGGAGAAACCACTTGAGTATCACTTATGGATTCTACAATTCATTCAATGGAGACCGCAAATACAATGCAGGTCAAATGAGTGCTATATTTGATGGTGTCATTACCGATGGTGTGTACCACTCAATCGGAGACGCCTTTTCTGTTACTCCAGGCACGGGTATGAGCGTTAAGGTTGCGCCTGGCAGAGCGTGGTTCGACCACACGTGGACACTTAACGACGCAATCATTCTTGTTGAGCTTGCCGATGCGCACCAGGTTTATGACCGCATTGACGCGATTATTCTTAAGGTGGACGGCGATAAGCGAACCAACAGCATTGTTGCGAAAGCCGGTACAGCCTCAAGTTCCCCGGTTAAACCCACAATGGCAGAAGGCGAGCACCCCCTGGCATATGTCAGGGTCAATCATGGCGTTACAGCCATCACGGCTTCCAACATTCAGTTTATCGTCGGCACCTCGGAATGCCCGTTTGTTGCTGGCGTTCAAAATGGGGTAGACATTGACGCGCTTGTCGCCAACTGGAAGCTTGAGTTTGACGTGCTGTTCGCTCAGCTGGAGAATCAGATTTCTCAGGCGGCGTCTGGAACGCTGCTCGACGGCTCTGTCACTTATGAGAAGCTGGCTCCGGACGCGGTCAGACGGAGATTCGAGAATGTGAGTGTCCCGGCCGCTAGTTTTGTAAGCGACGATACATACGAGGATTATCCTTATCGAGCTACAGTTCAGCTTGCTGGCGTAATTGCCAGTATGGTACCCGATGTGGCATTTTCCGTTGTAGCACTTTCGGACTGTGATTTTGCGCCGATTGCGGAGTGTTACGGCGATCAGAGCGCTGGAGGCATTTATATTTATGCCTCGTCTGTTCCTACGGCAGCTGTTCTTATTAACTCCGTTGTTTGTTGGAGGTAATACGAATGGCTATTGGAAAAACAAACGTTGGCGGCTTTGGGTGTATGCTGACCATAACTGGCGTCGTCGGTGAGACAGTAACAATCTCCAAAGACGGTAAATCTAAGAGTAAAACCACGGACGCTAATGGCGTTGCGGTATTCAGAGGACTTGGCACTGGTAAGTGGACAATCACCATTGTAAGAAGCGGTATTCCGATTACGAGAGTCGTTACGGTTACGGCGGATTACAGTGTCGCAATTCCCTTGTTTACAGGCACAATCAACATCACCTATCCCGCCGGCTCGACCTGTACCTGTACAGATGGTAGCACAACTCTCACTGCCCCGGATACAAGTGGCGCATGGACCTGTATTGTTCCTAATACGGGTACGTGGACTGTAGCCGCTACAGATGGCGCGGAAAATGCAAGTGAGAGTGTAACCATTACTACGGACGGACAGGTTAAAAACGTAGAACTGAGCTGGCATACTTACCTCTTCAAGCCAAATACAGATACTACCAATGTGACCGGTGGCTGGCTACTAAACGGCATGACTTCGGTAGACAGCGCAGGAGCTCAATTAGTAGGCTCGGTGACTAACGCTTACGATAGAACTATAACGTTCAACGTTGGAACCGTCAACAAAATTGATCTTACAGAATTCAGCACATTGGTGGCTACATGTAAAGCCGCGAACAATAACAATGAGAAGCTATCAAGTGCCAGATTCGCAGTAGCAAGCACTCGGACTGGGTATGCTGCCAATGGCACGACATCCACTATGGTTGCATCCACTACTTTTGACAATAACACAACTACCGTAACAGTAGATGTATCTCAATTATCGGGGTTGTATTATGTAACATTTGTAGTAGGCTTGCGCAATTACCAAATGGGAACGCTCACTGTAGATGAAATTAAACTTATGAAATAGGAGGTGTGACACTTGAAAATAATTTACATTGACAGCGACTTCAAATGCCATACCACCTCAGCCGAGGGCTTGACAGAAATCGAGACCGATGCCTTCGATGACAAGTGCGATACCTACATTGAGGGTTACCGGTACATCCCGGCTGGCCAAACATGGACGCGCTCTGACGGCGTGGCATTCACTGGCGAAATGATCGCCCCGTGGAAGCCGTGGGATGAACTGGACGCCGCGCAGCGTGAATACGAGCAGCAGCAGTATAATGCCCTATTATCGAAATTATCGGAGGTATACGAAAATGCTGACGCCTGATGAAATCATTGCCTATGCAAAGGCAGATAGAGAAACCTGCCGTATTGTTTCGGCGGCGGGAATCACGGTTGACCCGGAACCCAGCGCCCCGCCCAGCAGACCGGGGTACAGCTGGATTCCAAAGCAGCTGACCGCCGGCGGGACCATTATGTGGGTAGAGAGCGATTACAACCCAGCAATGCCGGGGACAAAAGAAACGCCGATTCCCTACGTTACCGGGCTGACCGCCTACCCCAACTATTACTATGTGCTGGATGGGGTTCGCAAGGTGTGGACTGGTGACGAAACTACCGCCCCCGCGTGGGATGATGAGCGTTTCGCCGAAATGTAAGGCGGTGGCGGCATGAAAATTGCAGAAGTAAAAGTCAATGCCACCACTTGCGAGACAATGCGCCTTGCACCGATTCCCAAGGGCATTGTTGGCGCTACCGTTTCCATCGAATACGCGGATTCCGAATGGGATGGTTTGGCGAAAACCATTGTGTTCCGCAGCACTGTGACAAAAGACATGCTGGATTCTGGTAGCGAGGTGACGATACCGGCGGAAGTCGTCAGCCGCGCAGGCGTGAACCTCTACATGGGCGTGTACGGTGTGGGTGCCGCGAACAATGTAGTCATCCCCACCATCTGGACGGAGCTCGGCCTTGTGAATGGCGCTGCGGCACCATCCGGGGACAGCTCCACCGACCCGTCCTTGCCGGTATGGGCGCAGATTCAGGCCGCAATAGGAAATCTGGACGAGCTGGATACCGAGGCGAAATCCAGCCTTGTAGCGGCTGTAAACGAGGCGCTGACGAAAGGCGGCGGGGAGGTTGACCCGGCTGAGGTGCAGAAAATCGTGGAGGACTACCTGAAAGCCAATCCGCCCGGAACAGGTGCTGACGGAAAGGACGGTATCACCCCGACCATCGGCAAAAACGGGAACTGGTATCTGGGCAGCACTGACACCGGTAAACCCAGCCGGGGTGAGGATGGTGCTGTCCCTGATATTCAGATCGGCACGATCGAGACTCTTCCGGCAGGCAGCAACGCGACGGCCAGCATGGGCGGCACGGCAGAAAATCCGCTGCTCAATCTTGGTATCCCGCGGGGTGCGGACGGGCAGGGCAGCGGCTCCGGCGGCACGGATATTTCCCTCGGCCTTACGTCGGCCACGGTAGGGCAGACGGTGCGGATCAAGTCCGTGAACGCCGATGGAAAGCCTACTGCGTGGGAAGCGGCGGAAACCGGTGAAAAATGGGAGAAGATCGCGGAGATCATCATCCCCGACGACGCGGAAGAAAGCAATGCGCTGACTATCAATAAGGATCTCAACGGCCAGCCTTTTGCGCTTCTGAAAGCGAGGCTCTGCGGGAAATTCCCCAAGTATACCGGCGGGAGCACCATTCCGACCGTCATGTTTGCCATGCTCAACGGAAAAACCACCGGTAATCCCAGCCCGACAGTTTATACTTCCCTTTGGCCTAAGGTCGAAACTGCCTGTCTTGTGGGAGCCGTCTACGAGGTGGACGTTTCCGGAGTACAGATGATAGAAAGCGTATTGCGTTCATCCGGCGGTGGATGGAGTGAGAACATGGGCGTGTATGGTGGAACCAGTTCTTACACAAAGTATTTCGCGGATTCGCTCTGGGCGAAGCCCATTACCTCCATCGGCGGAACCAGTATGCTGATTTATCCCGGCTGTAAATTCGTGCTTTACGGCGTGCGGGCGTAAGGAGGACGGCCATGAACGTGTGTGAAAATGGAGTGATTCGCCCAATGTCCCCGGGGGAAATCGCGGAGATTGAGCGGGCAATAGCCGAAGCACCGGAACCGGAGCCGACACCCGCCGACCTCATCGCCGAGCTGGAAGCGCGGAATCAGGAGCTTACCGAATTTCTGGAACAGATGGCGCAAATTTATGATAGCAAGGAGGATACAGCGTGACGATTATGCAAATTCAATGCCTGCTGGCTTATCTGGGCTATTCTCCCGGCGCAATCGATGGAGCCGACGGCAGGAACACACAAGCGGCAATTCGGGCGTTTCAGGCGGACTACGGGCTTACTGTGGACGGGATACCGGGAGCCGCTACCCAGAAAATGCTCATCGGTGCTGTCGCCGGGACGGCAGCCAAAGTGGATCACCCGGAGAGCAGCGACGCGCCGAAGACGGGGACGTTCTGGGACGATATCCAGTATTTCACCCGTGAGGAATTCCGGTGCCAGTGCGACGGGAAATACTGCAACGGATTTCCTGCCGAGCCGGTGGAGGAAACCGTGCGCATGGCTGATGAAATCCGCCGCCGGGCGGGCGTTCCCCTGAACGTGAATTCCGGCGTGAGGTGCAAGCAGCACAACGCCGAGGTTGGCGGGGTATCCAACTCCCTACATACCACGGGGCAGGCAGTAGACCTCTCAGGGGCTATCTCCCCGGAAAAGCTTTATTCCATAGCGCAGGAGGTACAGGCCGAGAAAATCCCCGGGCGGGGCGGCCTGGGGCTGTACAGCTGGGGCATTCACGAGGACAACGGAAAATACAGCCGGTGGAACGGCTGAGAAGGGAGTATGCCAATGGATTTAGAGCACGAGCAGAGATTGACCGCTGTGGAAGAACGGGCGAAATCCAACACCCACAGGCTGGAGAAGGTAGAAGCGTCTACGGAAGCCATAGCCCGCCTCGCAACTTCTATGGAAGTCATGGCAAATAAGCAGGAACAGGTCGCGGATACCGTGGACAGGCTGGACGGCAAGGTCACGGCACTGGAAGGAAAGCCCAGAAAGCGTTGGGACAATCTTGTGGACAAGCTTATCTGGGCAGTCGTGGCCGCAGTCGTGGGCTTTTTCCTGGCTCAAATCGGGCTGGGCTGAGCAATTTTAATTTTACATTCTGGAGGAACGTATTATGACGAAAGAAAAAGTAATTGCGTGGGTCAAGGCCGCCGGCGTGCGGGCGCTGAAGACCATTGCACAGACCGCTGTTGCGACCATTGGCACTGCCGCCGTTCTTGGTGACGTGAACTGGGTCATGGTCGGCTCTGCTGCCATTCTGGCAGGAGCGTTGAGCTTGCTGACCAGCATCGCAGGCTTGCCTGAATTGAAGGAGTAATCAATACTCCGGCTGATTCCTGATTAACGCGAATCGCTCAACAGAAATATGGGAGTGTAGACGCATGAAGACTTACTTCAAAACGTGCAATTCGTACACTACTCATACACTGTTGGGCGATTTATTGTGGAATAGCAACGCTATTTTGCACCATAGATCCTTCTCCTTAAAGTATGGATTGCGGATTTATAGACCAAAAAGTTCCGATATGGCCGAAGAATCGGAGAAAATACGAACAATTTAACTCTAGTAAATTTAGGCAAAATTGGTACACTCGTACACCGTTCGTATACTTCTACAATTCATTTAATTTTTTCAATTTCCGTCCTTAACCATTCGATAGACCTATCTGTGTAGGTATTCTCGGTCAGATCTTGTATGCTATGGCCAACAATTCGCTTGATTGCATACTCGTTTACGTCGGCCTCTTTTGCCATCGTTACAAACTGCTTTCTACCGTCATGGGGCGTGTGCGATGTGTCTAGTCCACATTGTGCAAGAGCTTTATAGAAGTAACCTTTATAGGTAGTATATCCAATCGGTTGAAGATCCTTTGCTGGGCTTGGAAATAACCACTCACTTTCCCCAGAGGCATCCAATAGAAAGTTAAAGATATCTTGGACTTTTGAGTGTATCGGAACAACCCGATTCTTACCAGCTTCTGTTTTCATACCGCCCGTGATGGTCATATTTTCAAAATCAATATTTTCTTTTCGTATGGCGATCAGTTCACTTGGTCGCCATCCCATATAGCATTGGAACAAAATCATTTTTACACGGAAGTCATCTTTTTCTTTATCCCATAGCACCGCCATTTCTTCTTTTGTAAAGCTTTTATGATGGGATATATCCCGCGACACATCTAATGTTATTTCTCTCGCATAGTTCCTCGTCATTAGCTCATATTTAACGCCCCAATCACACAATTGATTCAAAACGTTCTTTATTATTTTTGTTGTAACGGGGGATGCCGGTATTTTTTCATCTCCAACAGTTTTATATGGGTTGTCAAGCAAGTTTCGTATATGTCGCGCTCGAACGGTTTGGACGTCTATATCATATATTTGTGCGCAGTACGCCCATGCGCATTTTATATTTTTAATGCTTTTTACCTTGTCAACCTTATGATTTGAAATCCAATCATTGAAAAGTTCGTTCATGGTAACCGAACGGGACAAGTCGTATGGATCTTTATTATATTCCACCAGAGCCTCATATGCGGCATTGTATGTCGGAAAATAGGCAACTGGCTTGAGGAGTTTTGCGATAGGTCGGCCAGTATCGTCCTTATCAACGGTCACCATGACTCGGTATGGATTCCTTAGTTTACGCCCTGATATTTTTGTTATCTGCCCAAACCCGTTCGGAAGGCGCGGTTTTGATGCTCTGCGCCTTGGGACAGGCGGCTTTGCGTGGATTAACGGATAGCCGCAATTTGGACAAGTGTATGCTTTATCGCTCACGGAATGTTGGCATTCTGGGCATGTTTTTAACATAGAATAGACACCTCCGCATAAAAAGTCGCACATTTACCACATGAAGCATTCTACATTAGTTTCGCAAAAATTTCAATTCCTATAATGAACAAAATTTAAGGAGTTGTTTATATATGACTTACAAACAAATCGAAACAAGCAGAGAGATTCGTCAATGGATCGGTCTTGCGACGAGTGCTGTATTGGCGGCGACTGCGTTGGACAAGGCTTATCCGGATGTGAAAATCAAAGCAAAAAGATTCGGAAATAATCTGAAAAACAAAGCTGTAAATCTGTTCAAGAAGGAGCGTGAAAGATGAAAGCGTTACTTAGTGGAATTGGCAAGATAATCAAATTCATATTTGGCACGATCGCGGTCGTAGGACTGTTCGGTCTGTTGATTGGAATGTTGATTGGCATTGCAATTTAACAAAGTGACGGGGCATTACAAACGCTCCGTCTTTTTTTTTCTACCCTCGCAAAATTTTCCGTTTGTGTAATGAGATGTATGACATCTTACAATAATTATTTTGGAGGTTATTTATTATGGAAAACAACGAAATGATTAACGACGAGCAGGAACTGAACGACGTCGAGGTTATCGATGCCGACGAGGTTTGCGAGCAGGAAGACTCTGAAGTCAGCGAAGGCGGACTCGATGGGCTCTCGTTCGCGCTGGGAACTATTGCGACTCTTGTTGTCCTGAAGGGCATCAAGAAGGTCGTGAATAGCGAGCCGGTGCAGAACAAGATCGCCGACGTTAAGGCCAAATTTGCAGAGCAGAAGGAGCGTCGTGCAGCAGCCAAGGCAGCGAAGAAGCTGAAGGTTGTTGAGGCCGAGGTCGTTGACACGGACAATTCCGGAGAAAAAGAAATCGAAAGAAAGGTTAGCGGTAAGTAGTCATTAGACTTAATTAGACTTAAAAGGAGATCTTTTTACAAGGTCTCCTTTTTTGTTTAACTTTCCGCCAGAGTTCGACAGCATCCGATTTGAGAATTGTGTATAGTGGCCTTGAAAGGAGGATACAAAATGCAGTATCAAAACATGAGCGCAAGATCAGTTCCCATCCGAGTTGTCGCACGAATCTACGGAAAAGACCCCGCCTGGGTCAGAAAGGGCATCATTGAAGGGTGGCTTCCCATCGGGATTGCGACCCGCGACGGAAAAGAAATCCACAGCATTTCCGAGCAAAACGCAAAGCACAGAATCAACTACTACGTCTCGCCAAAACTTTTGTACGAACACACTGGATTCATTTGGAGGTATGAAGAATCATGAAAGATCAGCAGAGAGCGGAAGTCAGCAAGAAGAACCCCTGGTACATCCCTAAGGAGAAATATTACGAGATGCTGTACTTCAGCCGCCAGTATCCCACCATGCGTCAGGAGCTTCGCGACCTGCAAAAGTCCTATCCCACCATGAATACGGACGAGCGAGTCGCTACCTCTGATATTCCGTCCCCCACCGAGAAAGCCGCCGAAAGATGTGCTGCGATCAGGGAAAAGATGTCTCTCATTGAGGAGACCGCCAAAGAAGCTGGTGGCGACATCGCCAAGTGGCTCCTGATCGGTGTCACAACCATGCGCTCTTACGAGTATCTGTCTCTCAAGATGGATATGCCGATGTGCAGGAGCTCGTATTATGAGAGATATAGAAAATATTTCTACCTTTTGGCACAAAAGCGTTGACATGGGCGACCTAGGGGACATATAATACAAAAAAAGGAGGACTAGCCCCATGGAGCTTAAAGAATTTGCCTGCCCGAATTGCAAAGCGCCCCTTACACCAGTCGAAGGTGCTCGGTATATGTTCTGTGATTACTGCGGCACTAGAATCGTCATTGATGATATTGAATATTACCGTGAGGATTCAAAGACCGAAAGAGAGCGAATTCGTGCAGACAAGGAAGTTCGAAAATCCTCTGTCGAGAAGGATGCCGAAGTTGAGATACAGAGACTTAAAAATGAGGATAATAGAAATGATGTAAAAATGCTTCTCGTTATACTCAGTTTCTTTGTTTTGGCGGGGCTGTTCCTTCTTATCATGAGTCTGACATTAGGCTAAAGGGCGCACTCCATACCATTAATTCAAAAGGGATCATCAAATAGAGGTTAGTCAAATTGTAATTTAATAATAGTAGATATAGAAGGTAGGGAATAAACCTTATGGAGCTTAAAGAGTTTTCTTGTCCTAATTGCAAAGCAGCCCTTACGCCAATTAAGGATGCAAAATATATGTTCTGCGACTACTGCGGCACGAGAATTTTCATTGATAATATAGAATATTATCGTGAGGACTCCAAAACCGAGCGGGAGAGAATCAGAGCAGATGTAGAGCTTCGGAAAGTATACGCCGAACAGCAGGCCAAGGTCGAGCTCCAAAGATTAAAATATAATACAAAGATTGAACTACAAAGATTAAAGCGCAAAGATAACGAG
>OQVT01000364.1_pt1 | contig 24132 bp, 14 predicted proteins | sample 1691561 | NCBI WGS metagenome assembly OQVT01 (sample SAMN03418260, study PRJEB22391) | human gut metagenome | biome: human-gut; feature: organic feature; material: feces | host: Homo sapiens | place: Tanzania | collected 2013-01 | reverse complement strand
AAGGCACTCGTTGCGGATGTGCCATACAGCAACAAGAAACTTGCCTGCATGGATATGGAAGAGCGATACCGTCTGATATTGAGCACCATCTTTAATGCCATCGGTTGCCGGGTTGAAGTAGAGAAGATGATTGCTACGGGCAGGATTGACATGGTGGTGGAAACAACAAACTTTATCTATGTCTTAGAACTGAAATTAACCAATAACGGCGGCATTGATGCTGCCACAGAGCAAATGAAAGCCAAACAATATGCCGAGCCTTTCAAGGCAGACAAACGTAGAACCATTGCTCTTGCAATAGAGCTGGATGATAAGGGAAAAGGATTGGTGGATTGGAAGGAAGTGTGAAAAAGACAAAGGGCTGGACTCCAAATCTGGAATCCAGCCCTTTGACGCTTTCATTATCTGTTTCTATAGCAGACGATGGTGTCAGTCATCGCCCCAATTACCGCTGTTCGAATCTCCCCACAAGCCTCCGTATTCAGAACCCTTGGTATCCTTCTCGTTGACCACCTTAAAGTTGTCGATACATTTTCCCGTGGTACTTCCTTCGTGTACGCTCGCCGTTACGATGCCTTCGTTGCAGAGAGCCTCGAGCTGTATCTCTTTAATTTCTGGAGTTATATAGTTCTTCTTCATTTTTCGTTGCTGTTATTTGGGTCTTATCTGATTATTATCTTCTTTCCGTTCACTACATACATTCCCTTAGGCAATCCCTCCAGACTGCAACTGCGGCGCACCATCTGTCCGTTCATGTTGAACACGCCGTCTATGCCGCGCTTGTAGGATGTGTGGTCCGTGCTGCCGTGTATGTCATCGATGCCTGTAGTGCTGTCTTCCACTCCGTCGATGAGCAGCGATATGGATTTGCCCATTGTGTCTCCGGCAGCCGGGGCCAGCTCAAACCAGCAGCGGAACGCCTTCAGTCCGTATGAATACGGCTTGCCGTCTGCCATATTGCCGTGCGGCACCTGTATCAGCTTTCCCTTATACATGAAGTAGTCGCCGTTGAGGTTGTCTCTGTCCGAGAGAATCTTGCCATTGTCGTATGTCTTCGCCATTGTGCCTTTGCATACCATCTTGCCATGGCCACCGCCGGTGGCATCGAATTGTGTTTTTGATACCCAATTGGTGGTGTTTACATAATCATTAAGCTTCTTCCTGTCGAGCGACACCATCGTGATGTCGTAGTGGTCGGCTTTCAAGGTCTTCGTCAGTCGGTTGTCTTCGTTGTTAGACGGCTTGTATTCTTTATCCAGCCATTCGCTGTTGTCATTGCCCTCTGATGTGTAGAATCGGTCTACGGTGTAGGGTGCCGACTTAACCTGTGTATATGGTGGGTACACGATATATGGCTCGAATGCTGTTATCATATTGTCATCGTCGTTCTTTGGCTCCACGGTCACGAACTGCACGCTGTTTTCCGTCAGTTTCGCAAGCTTTGCCACCTTCACGGCATCTCCGAACGTGCGCTTCATCTGTCCCCATGTCAGGTCTACGGGCAGAATGAGCGAGTTCCACATATTGTCGTTCAGCTTGCGGTTCAGATGCAGCACGCTGTTCTTGTATTCGTCTTTAGCCTCGGTCAGATAGCGCAGGTCGGTAGATTCCTCGTCGAGAATCAGCTCCGGGTTGCGTCGCGGTCCGGCATAAAGCAGCTTGAATTCGTCCACGGCGGTCAGCTCGTTGGCGTCAACTTCCGGTTTCCCGTCGGGTGTAGGGGCAACATAGAAACCAATGCGGAGAGTCACGGGATTATCGCTTGATATTTCTTTCCCATTCGGGGCTTTGTCGAGACATATCTGCACCTGGTTCTCATACTCTCCCTCGAAGAAGGCATGTCCGATACCGGCTCCATCGTAGTTCTTGCCATTGTGTGTTTTGGCAAGCTGATAGGCATCAGCCTGACTTATACCGTCGAGGGTTGCTGTTGAGTATATCTCTTTAATCGGATTCTTGTCGGCATCGAGTGCTGTAATGAACAGGTTTGCAAGCGGTTTGCCGTTCTGCTTGATGTTATCTGAGCTGTTCGATGTGCTGAATCCGTTGCATCGCAGCAGGTACCATCCTCCCTTGTGTACCTTCACGTCCTGATAGAATGTGAAGCCGCGCAAGCCTTTGGTGTAGCAGTAGAAATACTGGCCGTAGTCTTGTTGATGAGCTTTATTATAGTTTACCCAACTGTCTCCACCAGTACCGCTTAGCTTGTCATGCGTCTTATACATATTTTCGTCTCCAAAGCGCATGTGACTTTTCCAGTCTGTTGGCAGATCATTATCTTTACCTGTGATGGTCCATTTTGTAGCGTCCGCATTATTAGCTCTGAAATCCGGACATGCAATAAGGAAAGAGGCATCGACAGGCGACTTCATATATGCAGGGTTTGTGTTGAAGAGCAGGTAATACTCATTCTTTGTCATGACCTTCCATTCCTGATTCTTGTATTCCAGGCTGCCCTCGGCGGCTAAGGTCTTCTGATAATCGCAAAGTTTGTCCTCGTTGTTAGGATAAGCCGTGAGATAACCTAATGTTTTTGTATTACCGATTTTGACGAGATATACCTTGTTGGTTTCTGAATAGTCATTGGCTGTTTCAAATCTGATAGCGCTTTTCTCTCCATCATATGTGTCCATAAACACCTGGCCATATGTATTGTCGATTCCCAGATATGGATGAACTTTAGAACCATGCACTTTGCTCTCCAGAAAATACGTTTTTGAACCATCATTCCATGCCATATAAATGGGATAAGGTGAAACATCCAATGTGGCATGGGTTCCCCACATACCGCCAATGCTCAGAAACTTTTTCGCTCCGACATTATAGAGACACACAATCTTATTTCCGTCAGTTTCAGCCGTTCCTTTTTTTGTACAAATTGCTGACGAAGGATCAATGCCATAAAGTTTGTCAACACCTCCAATAGTATTTTCTGTTCCGTTGCTTGCAGTCGCTTTATTTTGTGCCAAAGCGACAGTAGTGTTTGCTGCCATAAGTACTGCGGCCAAAGCGACAGCCGCAATGCTTCCTTTTACCTTGGCAAAAGAAAGCAGATAACTTTTACATTTCATAATTTATTAATCTCTATTGTAGATTTTTTCCTAAAAATACTTATTCATTCAAATGTGTCAATTGTGACATCTATGCTGTTGTCCTGATATGAAAAGAACTGCAAAGTATTTTTTTCTATAGTTTTTGTTTGATTTGCAGTTGCTATAAAAACATAATCATTTCTTTTCCTGAATACTCTGTTACCGATGTGGGCGAATCGTCGCAGTATTTTTCAAGGCGCAAAGGTATGCATAAAAATTGAATTGTTCAAAAAAAATGGCTTCGGGGGGGGTGAAATTTAACAAGATTTTTGCCTTTTTTGTCAAAATGCGGGCTGTGAGCATAAAAAAAAGAGGACGAACAGGAGCCTGCTTGTGTCGTTTTGCTCTTGTTAGTCCTCTTTATGAGGTGGGCTTGCGTCACCGCTTATGGCGTGTGCGCTTGCCGCAGATTATGGATGTTCGGCTCACTTCGCAACCTTCTTTCCGCCAACGATATAGAGACCCTTGGGCAGGGCGCTGATGCTGGTGCCGGCATAGCGGCCGTCGATGGTGAAGATGCGGTTGTCGGTCTTGCCCGAGGCGTTGTCGGTGATGCTGCTTATGCCCGTTGCGCCGGCAGCCTTTACGCACACCTCGTCAAGGAACATGCGCTTGAGGCCCACGAAGCGGAGCGTGCCGTAGCCTGTGCCTGTGAAGCGCACCTTGATGTCGGTCCACTGTTCGGCAGCAACAGCCTCGGTGGCGATGAGGTCGGTGTTATAATAGATCTGAAGGTTGCCGCCCTCGTTCTTCCATGCGCCGGCCTTGAAGGTTAGCTCGGCGTCGCCTGTGATGCTGAAGAGGGGAGAGGTCACGTTGGCTGCACTACTCTTTGTGCCGAAGCGGGCACACTGGTATCCGCTGAACGCCTTGCCGTTGGCATCGCTCCAGTTCTCAACGTCGGGTTTGAGCTCCATGGAGGTTCTTATGTTTGACCACACGTTGTCGTTGCCGCCTGTGTCGTCACACTGGTCGAAGGTCTCGTAGAGCACGGCGTCGCCGGGTTTTACGGGAGGCGTGTCGGGGCCTACGCTGCTGTTCTCCAGCTTAAACTTGAACGACATCGTGCCGTCGCTGTTCTGCGTTATGTTGGTTAGCGCCTTGCCCATGAGTCGGGTGCCGTCGTTGTTGCGGTTGAACACGCTGTTCTTTGGCGTTGACGATTTTGACAGACTGTTGTTCTTGTTGTAGGGATAAGCGTCGTGGCCGGCATCGAGGAACATCTTGTTCGCGAAGTTGTGGTCGCTATAATAAGAGTTGTCGGCGGCAATGATGCTCCAGCGCTGGTGCGTCTTGTCGTTGTTCACCGCGTTCTGGTTCCATGCCGTCTGGTCATAGTCGACATGTGTCACGAGCATGCCCTTGCCCGGGAGCTTTGCATCCCATTTCACGGGCTGGCGGTTGTCGATGAAATAGAACTCGTTCGAGTTGGCGTCATTATATATAATGTAAGTCTCGCCGTTGTCCTCGCTCGACTTCCAGTTCTTTATCTCTGTGTCCTCGGTGAGCACCACGGGGGTCTTCCATCCTGCGATCCATTTCATCAGACCCGAGTAGCCGGCGGGGCAGTAGGAGTCGCCGTTTGTGTTGCCGCCGTCCATGAGGTCCCACCACACGCCCATGGCGTAGCCGTTGCCGGTGTTGGTGTCGTAGAGGTCGGGGTAGCCCAGACAGTGGGAGAACTCGTGGCAGATGGTGCCTATGCCGTCGTCGGTGGGCTGCTCGTCGGCGTCAAGGCTCAGCTCGTTGCTGCAGGCGTAGGTGTCGACAACGGTGCCGTTCATGTTTAGGCTCTTGCCATAGTCGCTTTCCTTGAGATAATACATGTGGGGCCACACGGTCTCTGCCTCTCCATAGTCGGCCTCGCCGTAGCCGGCATATAACACGAACACCTGGTCGGCCTCGCCGTCGCCGTCCCAGTCATACTGTTTCCAGTCGACCTGGTCCTTGACAGCCAGACAAGCCTCGGCAACCATCTGGCCTGCGTGCTTATCGTCTTTGCTCGCACGGTCGTTCTCGCCATAATAGGTGCTGTTCTCGCTCAGCGTCACAGGGCCCACAACGTCGAAGGTTAGGTCAAACTTTCCGTTGCTCTGGTCGTGGAAGAAGTCGTGGACGCTGCCCACAAACTTGCCCTCGGTGTAGTTTTCCTGGTTTGCGAGCTTGTTGTAGAACGCTTGTGTGTGGCCGCTCGCAAACGGCTGGTCTGGAAACTGTGCGAGGATGATGAGGCCCTTCTTCTTGCCGTAGAAGCCGTCGGTGAGCTCGGGGAAGGTGGGGGTTGTTGCGGCGCTTGCCTTCATGACGGCTCCCATGCGCTTGCTCATGCGCTTTGCGAACGCCTTGCCGCGGCGTGCTGCCAGGGGGGCGCGACGCTTCTCGGCGTTGGCGCTCAGCTTGCTCATGTCGGCAAGGGTGTAGGTGCCGTTGCCGTCGGCCACATAGCAGGTGCCGTCGTCAGCACGGAAGAAATGGATGTGCTCGTCGCCGCACAGTTGTGCGCGTACCTCTGTGCCGTTTGCCAGGCGCAGGGTGCGGTAGATGCCTCGTTTTGCAGGCACAGCCATCATGGTGGCTGCAAAGAGGGTGAGGCAAAGAGAGAGTAGAAGTTTTCTCATACTTTTCTTGAAAATGTTGTTTTTTTGTGAATGTTCTTTTTATTCGTTTCTTATACGTTTCTTTTACGTTCCTTTAGACGTTAAAAACCGACAAATGTCAAACGGTTAAGCTTACAAATTTTTTTTTTGATTGAAACAGAAAAAGCGCAAAGGTCGTTTGCCGATCCCTTGCGCTTTCTGTCTTATAGTTACGCTCTCCCTTCAGGGTTGCAGAGGTGAAGAACCGTTATGGGGGAGAGGAGCTGTCTTAGATATTGGCGAGGGCCACGAGCTTGTCGACGGCGGCTGACAGACCGTCAGCATCCTTGCCGCCCGCTGTGGCGAAGTGGGGCTGTCCGCCGCCACCGCCCTTGATGAGCTTGGCAGCCTCGCGAACCATCTGTCCGGCGTTGAGCTGGTGGTCTTTCACCATGTCGTCGCTGAGCATGACGGTGAGCATGGGCTTGTCGGCGTCAACGCTGCCGATGACACACAGCAGGTTCTCCTTGACCTGCTCGCGTATGCCGAAGACAAGGTCCTTGACCGATGCTGCGGGCATGGGCAGGATGGCGCTCACGACGGTCACGCCGTTCTTTACCACCGCCTTCTGGAGCAGGGAGTCCTTGGCACGCTTCACGGCTTCAGCCTGCATGCGCTCGATCTCCTTGCGCATGGTGTCGTGCTCGTCGATATATTTTGCTATCACCGTCTTCAGGTCCTTGGCGTTGTTGAAGAGGGCGCGGATGGCGCGTATGCTGTCCTCCAGGTTGTAGAGAAGGTTCTCACACTCCTTGCCCGTCTTTGCCTCGATACGTCTGATGCCGGCTGCCACGCTGCTCTCGCTGATGATCTTGAACATGCCGATGCGGCCTGTCGACTTGGCATGGATGCCGCCACAGAACTCGCAGCTCGGACCGAAACGCACCACGCGCACGGTGTCGCCATATTTCTCGCCGAAGAGAGCCACGGCGCCAAGCTCCTTGGCTTCCTCCATGGGCATGTTGCGGTGCTCGTCGAGAGCATAGTCGGCGCGGATCATGCTGTTCACGATCTGCTCCACCTGGCGCAGCTCCTCATCGGTGACCTTCTGGAAGTGGGAGAAGTCGAAGCGCAAGGTGTCGGCAGACACATAAGAACCCTTCTGCTCCACATGGTCGCCGAGGACCTGCTTCAGGGCATAGTCGACAAGGTGTGTGGCGGTGTGGTTGGCAGCGCTGGCATCGCGCTTGTCGGTGTCTACGCACGCCATGAAGTCGGCGTCAACGTTCTTGGGCAGCTCCTTCACGATGTGTATGCTCTGGTTGTTCTCGCGCTTGGTGTCGGTCACGGTCACGGTCTCGTCCTCGCTCACGAGCACGCCCTGGTCGCCTACCTGTCCGCCCATCTCACCGTAGAACGGTGTGTTGTCGAGCACCAGCTCGTAGAACGAGCTCTTCTTCTGTGTCACCTTGCGGTAGCGCAGGATGTGACACTCGTACTCGGTGTAGTCGTAGCCCACAAACTGCTGCTCGCCCTCGCGCAGGATCACCCAGTCGCTGTTCTCAACGGCAGCGGCGTTGCGTGCGCGCTCCTTCTGCTTCTGCATCTCGGCGTCAAACTGCTCCTCGTCGACGGTGTAGCCGTTTTCGCGGCAGATCAGCTCGGTGAGGTCGAGAGGGAAGCCGTAGGTGTCGAACATGCGGAAGGCCTGTGCACCGTCGAGCACGGTCTGGCCGTGGGCTTTCAGCTCGTCCATGGCACCGTTGAGCAGGTTGATGCCTTTCTCCAGGGTGCGGAGGAACGAGTCTTCCTCTTCTTTCATGACGCGTGTGATGAGCTGCTCCTGAGCGGTGAGCTCGGGGAAGGCGTGGCCCATCTCCTGCACGAGCACAGGCACGAGCTTATACATGAACGACTCTTTCTGGTCGAGGAAGGTGTAGGCGTAGCGCACGGCGCGGCGCAAGATGCGGCGGATCACATAGCCTGCCTTGGCGTTGCTGGGCAGCTGGCCGTCGGCAATGGAGAAGGCAACGGCACGCAGGTGGTCGGCGCACACGCGCATGGCCACGTCGGTGTCTTCATTGTCGCCATATTTCTTGCCTGTGATGTTTTCCTCTTCCTTGATGATGGGCTGGAAGATGTCGGTGTCATAGTTGGAATGTTTGTCCTGCAAGGCGCGGACCAGACGCTCGAAGCCCATGCCGGTATCGATAACGTGCATGGGCAGGGAAACGAGCGAGCCGTCGGCCTTGCGCTCATACTGCATGAACACGATGTTCCAGATCTCGATGACCTGTGGGTCGTCTTTGTTGACAAGCTCACGTCCGGGAACCTTGGCCTTCTCCTCGGGTGTGCGCGAGTCGAGGTGTATCTCTGAGCAGGGACCGCAGGGGCCTGTGTCGCCCATCTCCCAGAAGTTGTCGTGCTTGTTGCCGTTGATGATGTGGTCGGCAGGCACATGCTTGGCCCAGAAAGAGGCGGCCTCGTCGTCGCGGCTCAGACCTTCTTCCTTTGAACCCTCAAACACCGTCACATAGAGGTCGGCGGGGTTGAGCTTCAGCACGTCGACAAGATACTCCCATGCATAGTCGATGGCGCCCTCCTTGAAGTAGTCGCCAAAGCTCCAGTTGCCGAGCATCTCGAACATGGTGTGGTGGTAGGTGTCGTGGCCCACTTCCTCAAGGTCGTTGTGCTTGCCGCTCACGCGCAGACATTTCTGCGTGTCGGCACGACGGCGCGGCTCGGGGTCGCGTGTTCCGAGGATAATGTCTTTCCACTGATTCATTCCGGCATTTGTGAACATCAACGTAGGGTCGTCCTTGATAACCATTGGGGCGGACGGTACGATGACGTGTCCTTTCGACTCAAAAAACTTTTTGAAAGAGTCACGGATTTCGTTTGCTGTCATCATCTTTATTATGCGTATTTAAAAATTTTATTCAATCAGAATATCTTTTCTTCATAAAAGTTTTGCAAAGGTACGTCCTTTTGAGTATTTTTGCAAATAAATTAATGTTTGTTTTTCAAAAACAGCTAATTATGGCACTTAACACGAACAAAAATCTCAAGACATATTATTCTATTGACGAGGTGGCGAACATGTTTGAGCTGAACAAGAGCACGTTGCGCTACTGGCAGAAGGAGTTTCCGCAGCTGAAGCCCAAGACGGGCGACAACGGCGTGCGCATGTACACCGAAAAGGACATCGAGACGCTCAAGGTTATCTTTAATCTTGTGAAGGTGCGAGGCTTCAAGCTCGCTGCCGCACGCAAGATGTTGCAGGCTAACCGCGAGGGAGCGGACAAAAACTCGGAGGTGCTCGAACGCCTTATTCAGGTGCGCGACGAGCTGAAGGCCCTCAAGGCAAAGGTCGACTCTTTGGTTTAAGATTATTGCTTATGACACAAATGCAAATCTTGAACAACGTTTTTACATTGCGCTTCGCGCTCGTCTTTTTTTTAAACATTAATGGCCATTAATTGAACATTAATGAACATTAATAATTTCCGCGCGAAGCGCGTATTTATGATAATTAATGGGTCATTAATGAAAATTAATGTTTAAAACCACGAGCGCGAAGCGCGATGTAATTGTTGACCTTTTCGCACGTTCAGCGTTTTTTACTGTTCAGGATATTGCTGGTAAATTTTCATTCCGAACAAAGGGGTGAGGGCATAGATGGCATCCATGATGTCGGCAAGCTGATGCTCATACTCAACCCATGTCTTTTCTTTCAGGAAAAAATAGAACTCGATGGGCAGGCCCGCGTTGGTGGCCTCCAGCTGCCGGACCATGAGCGTCATGTCCTGGTTGACGTAGGGCAGCGTGCGCAGATATTTCTCCATGTAACGGCGGAACAGACTGATGTTTATCGCCGGGCTTGCGTCAAGCTCCTTGGCCGTGAAAAACTTGTTGTCGAGGAGTTGCTGGCGAAGCGCGGCGTCGAGGGGGCGTATGCTGTGGAAATCGAAAAACACCATGCGCTTAACCCGTCGGCCACCGCTCTGCTGCATGCCCTTCCAGTTCTGGAACGACTCTTGCACGAGCGTCGTCGGCGACACGGTGACGAAGGTGTTGTCGAAGTTGCGCACCTTGACCGTGGTGAGCGACATCTCCTCAACCACACCGTTCACGCCAGCCTTGTCGAAGGTTATCCAGTCGCCCTTGTGAAGCATGTTGTTGCTCGTCAGGCGCACGCCAGCCACAAGGCCGGTGATGGTGTCCTTGAACACAAGCATCATGACGGCAGAGGTGGCACCCAGTCCGGCTAACAGGCTCAGCGGGCTGCGGTTGATGATGATGCCTATGGCCACGACGGTGCTTATGAACACCACGACAATCTTAAGCACGCCACACAGCGAATGGAAATATTGCTGTGCCGAGGAGCGCCTGGCGCTGGTGTCGAGGTTCTTGAAGGCGTCGATGAAGGCAAGGACCAGACGGGCCGTCATGACGGTTATGTAGATGGCGGTGAGGCGGGCGAGAAACTCTTCAACGAAATGGTATTGGTAGAAGACGAGCGGCAGGAGAAGCCATATCACGACCGCGGGCACGATGTGGCACGCCGACAGGAGCACCGTGCGGTTGAACACGATGTCGTCCCACTTGGCACTGGTGTGGCTCGTCAACTTCATGACCAGCGGTAGCAGCACCTTGCGGCACAACGCCTCGGCAAGGATGGCTATGAGCACCGCCACGATGACCATGAGGACGTGACGTACTACATGGACGGAGCTGCCCTGCAGGCCGGTCATGGAGATCAAGCCTTCTACCATGTCGCGGACGGTGTCGAGCACAAGCGTGCGGTCGGCAGAGGGGGAGGGAAGGGAAGAGTGAAGAGTGAAGAGTGAAGAATTCATGTGCTTTGCGGGTTGCGGTGATTAGTTGGGGCGGCACAGCTCGGTGCATACCTTGTCTTGGAAGGCGTGGGCGTTGTTGGTGTGTCGCAAGCCGTTGTTGATGATGGAGAAAGCCAGCTGGTGGCCGTTGGCGGCGGTGCAGAAGCCGGCGAGCGAGCTGACACCCGTGAGCGTTCCCGTCTTGGCACGCACGTTGTCGTTGGTGAAGGGTCCACGCATGCGCGACTTTATGGTGCCGTCGGTGCCTGCTATGGGGAGCGCGGGCTTGAGGTGGAGCATGATGTTGCTGTTCTGGTAGGCGTAACGGAGCATGGCCACCTCAAGCTCTGCCGTGACGTAATTGTACAGGGACAGGCCCGAGCCGTCGGCAAAGCGGTAGCTGTTGGGGTTGAGGCCGAGCTTGCGCACAAGGTTCATGACGATTGCACGCGCCTGCTTGGCTGTGGCAGAACGGGCGCCCGAGCTGGCAGCCAACTGGTAGAACATCGCTTCGGCGTAGAGGTTGTCGCTCTCCTTGAGCATGCGCAGCAACACCTGGTCCATGGTGTGGAAACGGTGGCAGATGCAGAAGGCATCGCCGGGCTTTATGCCCTCGTCGAGCTCGGCTTCAACCACGATGCCCATGTCGTTCAGACGCTTCACGAAGCGCGACAGGAAGATGTCTTTTCTGCTGATGAGAAGGGGTGAGAGCGTGGGGTTGTCGTCGTCCCAGCACCATCCCTCGCCATAGGTCTTGTCGTCTTTCATGCTCTTGTCGGCAATGATCTTGCCGCGAATGGTGTCGACACCCATCTTGTGTATCGACTCGGCGAAGGCACGCATGTCGTCAGAGTTGAAACGGGGGTCGAAGCCGCCGACACAGTAGATGGTGCCTGTGAGCGTGTTGTTCTCGATCGTGCCTTTGTAGCAGAGGTCGGTGCTGAACTGGTGGGCGCCGCCCAGACGGTCGAGGGCGGTGACGGCGGTGATGACCTTCATGGTTGAGGCGGGGCGCATGAGCTGGCGCTCGTTATGGGCGTAGAGCACCGAGTCGGCGGTGAGGTCGTAGACCATCATGCCTACCTGTGAGGTCTTGAACATGTTGCTTGCGAGCAGGTGGTCGAGGTTCAGACGCAAGGTCTGCACCCAGTCTTGGCCGTTGCCCTCTTGGTGGACGTCGTTTAAGGCTGCGCTGTCGGCAACAGCCGACTGGTCGTCCCTGTCGACCACCTCTTGTGCCGTTGCGGGCATGAGCATGGACAACAAGGCCAAAAAAAGTATGGTTAAATGTTTCATCATCGTTTTGTTAAACAGCAAGAGGCGCTGGGCTTCTCTCTCATTTTTTTATCTATCGGTTTGTGGGAGGCTTTCTTTGGCCTCTTCTTTTGTTGCTTTACCGTTCTTCAGAGGCTCTTCCTTTGTTTCTTTTTTATCGCTTCACCGTTCTTCAGAGGTTTTCTTTCGCCTCTTTCTTTACCGCTTCACCGTTCTTCAGAGGCTTTTATCTATTCCTCTTTTTTTGTTTATTTCGTTTATGAACGCCTCGTTGTTGTCGGGCAACAGGGTGAGCCAATCGTTACTGCCTGTCAGAAGAGCCACATGGGTGGGGCGCAGGAAGGAGGCTTTTGTCACGGACACCTCTTCGATCTTGGCAATGTCGATGACCAGTGGGCGCGACAGGCGGCCTTTGTCTATGTGGAGGATGCCTTCGTCGGTTATGACGTATGTGGTGTGGATGGCGCGTTCAATGGCTACCAGGGCTGTCATGGCAAGGCATGCGCCGATGATGGCCCATGCGCCTGTGTGCTGCCAGAAGCAAGCAAAGGCACAGATGGCATGCAACGCTATGGCGGCGATGTCTTGCAGGGTTACGCGGCGATGGAATGTTCTGTTCATAGAAAAGCTGTTTGGCTGCAAAATTAATAATAATAATTCATTCGCCAAAACGATGCGTTAAATTACTGATTTTCGTTCACCTCCTTTAACTTGCATACTCGTTGCCCTGCTTTCTGCTCTGCCATATCTCAACGCTGTTGATGATGTTCTGCCACAAAATGTAGCAGCCGGGACCCACCGTAGACAACGGGTTCAGGTAGGCAGAGGCTATCCAGATGGCGAACGCCGTGTTCTTCTGGCCCAGGCCCTGGCCTGCGTTAACCGTGGCACCGAAATAATGGCCGATGAAGCGGCCGGCACCAAACTGCATGATGCAGAGCAGAAGACCCATCAACGCGATGACGCAGAGCAGCCACACCGATGTGTCGGCATGGACAATGTTGCAGATGGTGGTGCCGCTGACGATGAGAAGGGAGGCCGCCCAGGAATAGTAGGACAGGTCCTTGATGCCCACGATCCAATGGTGGAAACGGGGTGTGAGGTGCTTGGCGGCCCAGGCGAGAGCCATGGGGGCGACAAGCACTGTCGCCACCTTATATAATATTAAGGTGAAGGCTGTGAAGAACGACACATCGGCTGCCTTGTCGATGAGGGGAAAGCAGACGGGCACGAAAAGGGCGGTGATGAAGTTGGAGAGGAAGGTGTAGGTCGTCATCTGCTCCAGATTGCCGCCGAGCTTCTGTGACACTACGGGGGCTGCCGAGGCGCACGGGCCGATGACGCACACAAGCATGGCTTCGACGAGCACCAGGCTGTCGCCTGTGAGCTTGAAGCCTATTACGAGCCAGGTGAGCACCAGCACCGTCATGATCTGGAAGAGGCTGAGCCACAGGTGCCACCTGACGGGGCGCAGCTTCTTGAAGTCGACCTTGCAGAACACCACAAACAGGGTGAAGAACATGAAGATGGGGAGCAACGATGCCATGATGGGCTTGAAGAAGAGGCCCGCCGCGTCAAGGGCCGGCACGAAGGCAAACAGGAGGTAAAGGGCTGAACCTGTGGCTATTGCTACAGGGAGCGTCCAGTTTTTTATGAATCGGATGATGCTCATGATAGTTATGGTTTTAAACAAAAACTCGTTGCATGCCAACATGAGGATATGCAACGAGTTTTTTTAGTTATTGATCTTTCGCTAAGATTATTGTTTACAGCGCGCTTGTCGTTTTTTTTAAACATTCTTGCGCTCCGTAGGTGCTCAGGCGCTTCGCGGAGTTATTTTCATTAATTTTCATTAATGACCCATTAATACGCGCGAAGCGCGGAATATTGATGTTCATTAATGTTCAATTAATGGAAATTAATGTTTTAAAATATGCGCGAAGCGCAAAAAACATTCTGTCGTTATTTCACGCTCAAGGCTTTCTTCTTCAGCACCACCTTGCCGAGACCGCTCTTAAGGCCCTTTGCTGCCTTGGCAACCTTTGCCTGAGAGCTGGCGGCGTTTACGGGATAGGTGTGAGAGTAGGTCTCTGTTTCGGCGTCGATGTGTGTGTGGAACGCTGTGCGGGTGATGGTTGTGCCGTTCTTGTCGGTCACGGCATAAACCAGAACATACCATCCGCGCTCGGCATCAGTGAACTGCTTGTTGAAGGTGTACTTGCCGTCCTTCAGCTCTGCTGTAACGTCGGTAGCTTCGGCAGATGACATCACGTCGGGCCATGCCTGAGACGGTTCCTCGTAATTGTTTGTTCTTACGAGGTCGTTGAGCTTGTCTTCCCATTTGTTCTCATCCATTAACAGCACTGTGGCTTTGGTGATGGGCGAGTTGGTCTTCGACTTGACGCTGTAGGTGGCGCTCAGGTTGGCGTTCTCAATGCTGAAATTGTCGGTGTTGAGGTCAGGACAGTCGTTGTTTGCCACAGGCTTGATGTGTATGTTGTCCATCTGTTTCTTGACCCAGTTGCCCTCGTTGTCGACACCGAGAACGAGGATAGAGTAGTCGTCTTCCTTGCTGACGTTCCACTTCTTGTCCTCCGGCTTCAGCTCGTTCCACTGGTCAGCGGTGAAGCTGGTAGCCATTGCCTGCATAAGGTAGCCGTAGCCGTAGGTGTTGATGGCTTGGTCTACGCTTCGTGTTGTTGCCAACACGACGTGCAGGGTCTTGATGTTTGCACCGGGTGTGATGCTTATATTGACCAGACCGTTATCGTCGAGACCGTCGTAGCTGACAGCAAGGTTCTCGCTGCTCTCGCCAGCCTCGGGTGTGGTCACAATGACATGTGACATGTTGGGACCGAAGAGAAACTGGTCGTTGAGGTAGAGCAGGTCGTCGGTCACGATATAATAGTCCTGACCGCCGAGGATAAACTGGGTCTCGCCGTTGAGGTCATCCTCGCCATTGATGACGGTGTATTCTTTTGTGCCATATTGTGCGAAGCCGTAGCCTGATTGCATAAGCGTCTTAAACAATGTTTCAAGTTCTTCGGCTGTGCATGTGGCAGGGTCCATTCCCAACTGGATCATTAGCAGGTCGACATAAGCCTTGCTTATCACCATCTGGTTGCCAATGACGTTTTCGTCTTTTGCGAGGATGGTGTACTTGATGCTGTTCTTTGTTGTGGCAGTGTTCGTGATCTCCACCGGACGCTGTGTGGGCACGCCCTCAGGACGGCCAATGGCTATGTAGTCGCCATCGTTAAGCTCCACGGTCTCTACCTTGACATCGCCCTTGTTCAAGTTTACCTTCTTCTGTGCCTGTGAGGGCATGGCTATGGCAGCAGCGGCCAAGATCATTGCAGAATAAATATATTTTTTCATGTTCTTATTTTCTCCTTTTTGTTAGTTGAGTTTTGTGATGTTGCCCTCAAAGTGACCAATCAGGTTTCGGTTGTTGTGCTTGACGATACCGAAGAGGTTGAAGTCGATGTTTATCTTACCGTCATCGATGGCGGTCTTGGTGTTGCCGCCAAGAGCGATGGCACCGTCGCCGCTTGTTGTCTCCTGGCAATACTTGTCGCCACCAAAGGTTATAGACGCCTTGGCGTTGATGTCTTCGCCAGAGAAACCGTGGGTGCTGCCGTCACTGACAAAGGCTTCGGGTACGGTTATGACAAAGTCGGCATCGGCCATGCCTTCGAGCGTGGTCACGTTCTCCTTTGACGAGATGTAGATGGTGTAAAGACCGGCTGCTTCGTCTACGGTGTAGGCGGCCGACTTCAGGGCTACGGGGTCATTGTCGCCGATGACATACTGGTTAGGCTTAGAGAGGTCATAAACCAATGGGGTGCCCTTATAGTAGAACTGCAGGTCGTGTGTCACACTCTTGAGACCCAGGCCGGTGACATCTGCAATGAGGGTGTAGGTGCCGTCGTGTCCGTCGAGAACCGACACAAAGCCAGAGGCGTTGCCTGTTAGGCCGGGGAAGGCTGTGAAATATTGGGGTGTGGTGAGGTCGCTCACGTTGTCGACGAGCTGCAGGTCATACTGCTTGGTGCCCTTGATGTCGATGTCGTTGCCGTCCATCTCGCTGGTGGGCACGACCAGACGGGCATAGTAGTGGCATTTTTCAAGGTCGTTGGCATTTTCAATGTTGCCTGATGTGATGTAGAAGGCAATGCCGTCGTCCTCCTGCTTTGCGAACACGGTACGCACCTCGCTCTTGTTTCCGTCTATGGTGAAATAGTAGGGGTTGGAGGCGGGCACGGTGTAAGCACCCTTGTAGCTTCCTGCGAATGCGTCAACACCGTCGTTTGGCTCGATGTTGAAGTTCATGACAAGGTCGTCGTCCACAATCTCCATATACAGGGAACCGTCGGCGCAGTAGTCGGCCCAATCGTCTGATGAGATGCTTACAGGTTCATAGTTGTCATCCTCATTAAACTTCACGTTGTCCATATATGTGATCTGGAAGTAATTGCCAGCAAACTCTGTGTCGAAGTTCTTGAAATTGACATTCTCTGCCAGCAGGTCGGGAGACATGGCTACCATCAGATATTTAGGCGATTCCATAATCGCTTCCATGGTGGTGAGACCCTCTTGCGACGAGAAGAAGCCGTAGATGTAGTCGCCTTGCATCGTATAAACAGCCGACTTAAGCTCTATGGTCTCGTTGCCGACAACCACGCTGTTGCCGCTAACCGTAATTTTCTTGTTAAACGATATGTTGTCAACGTCTTTGCCAACCTCATAGGCAGAGAAGATGCGTCCGTTCTTTACGACAAACACGCTGTCGGGCGTTGCCTTTTGTGCCATTGACGGCAGGATGATGCCGATGACAAGGACCAGTAGGGTTAATATTTTCTTCATCATTAATTACGTTTTTGTTCTTGTTTCTGTTGGTTGTTCTATTTCTTCACCATCTTCAAAGCCTGGCCTTCAGCCTTGATGACATACACGCCGTTGGTGAGCGATGCGGCGTTGACGGTAGCCTTGCCGCCTTTAGCCACGGCCTTGCCTGCAAGCTTGCCTGATGCGGTGTAGACCTCAAGGGCCTTGCCGTCGGTCATGCCCTCGGCTGTTATGGTGTAGCCGTTGGAACGTATGGTGATGGGGGCACTGGCCTTAACCTGTCCGATGCCTGTTGCTGAGGCTGTGAGACTGATCTTGTCGATGTCTTCCATCTTGTATGTGCCTACGGTCGTGCCGCTCTTGTCTACAACCAAGATGTTGTCGCCAGAAATCTCCAGCTTTGAAACTGTTGACATGGCCACTGTATGGCTCTGTCCGTCGAGTAAAAGAACATTAACTTTGCCGTTGTCTGCCTTTGCTGTGAAACAGGTTGCAAGAGACAGCAACGCTGATAAGATGTAAACTTTTTTCATGCTTTATATGTTTTGTTTTAATGTAAGTTTCAAACTATTAAAAAATGTTTTAGAACATGTTTCGCGTTTCGATTGACAAAAGTACGAAAATTTCTTATACTTTGCAACTTTATTCTGCTTTTTATCAAAAAAGTATAAGTTTTCTTTCATTTGCTTACAAAAAGCATAAGAAAACGGGTGCTTCTGTTGCAGATTTAGCAAAATGATGTATATTTTCGAAATAAATTAACAAAATATTGCGTAGTTAATTTAATTTTTATACTTTTGTCGCGGATAAAGACATAAATGTCACTATTTTTAACGTAGCGCACGGTTTGTGTCTTGAAGCAACAGAAGCAAAAAAAATCCTAAAAAACAGAAGCCGGGATACCTTGAGAAATGATGTTTAGTCCAAAAAACAAAGCAGAAATGAAACCCAAGTGCCCAAAAGATGAAGCGACAGACGAAATGTTGAGAGACGAAATGTCGAGAAAAGAAGATCTATGATCATTGACAAAGAAGATCTATGATAATGCTGAAAAAATCAAAACAAATATACTGTATGAATAAAAAAACTACTTTTCACAGATGGGCGAGTCTTGCGCTCACCTTGTTGCTGTGCGTGCTTCCTGCAATGGCACAGAAAGACACACGCCGTAAGGCTACTGACGGTGTGCCGCCATTGAAAGGCGCTCCGCTGGCCATAAAAAAGGCCGACGGCAAAACAAAAACAGCTTATGCCTTGATGGGCTTCGACTATCAGCAGAGCTCGCTGACAAACTTCCTCGTGCAGTTTCCTTTTACCGACGGCGCTACGTTCACACCTGTAATAAAGATGTGTGACGGCGGCTACGACCTCACTGCAGGTGCCTATGCCGACGGCTATTATTATGCTGAGCGCACACAGACCGATGCCAACGGCATAATGATGCCCGTGGAGCTCGTGTGCTACGACATTGAGCGCAACGAGCTGTCAACAGTGGGACCGCTCTCTGGCTTTACCAGCCACATCAACGATATGACCTACGACTACTCTACGGGAACGATGTATGCCATATCAACCTACGAGAACGCTTACAGCAACCTCTTCACAATAGACCTCGGCAACGCCAAGAGCAAGGTCGTGACATCGCTCGACCGACGCTTCTTCACGTTGGCCTGTACCTATGACGGACAGCTCTACGGAATCTCGTTCGACGGCGACTTCTGCAAGATTGACAAGACAACAGGTGCCGTGGAGGTAATCGGTGCAACAGGATGGCATCCTAACTACTATCAGTCGATGGAGTTTGACCACACCGACGGCACGCTCTATTGGGCTGCCAACCTTATTGAGGGTAACGGCGAGACCGACTGCATTGCCAGCGTTGACCTCGCAACAGGTGCTGCCACATCTGTGGCTGTCATCGGTTCGCTGCCTCAGCTCGGCGGTCTCTACATTCCGTTCTCGGCTTCGGCAAAGGGCACACCTGCCGCTCTTGACAACTTTGACGTTGTGGCCGATGCCAACGGAGCAACAAAGGCTACCCTGTCGTGGACAAACCCGACAAAGACGTTTGACGGACAGGACCTTTCTGCCATCACAAACGTAAAGATTATGCGTGACCATGAGCTTATCGCTACCATCACAGACGCGCAGCCAGGAAAGCAAATGCAGTATGTTGACAACCTGGGCGACGTGAAGGGAGCCATTCACCACTACACCGCTTACGCAACAAACAGCGTGGGCAACGGTGCAGAGGTGAGAACAAGTCTGTTCATCGGCCACGACATTCCATCGCCTGTGACAGACCTGCAGTTTGACAGTCCTGACAAGCAGAACGTTATCCTTTCTTGGGAGCAGCCCACAGAGGGCAAGACGGGAGGATATGTAGACATGGAGTCGCTCACCTACACCGTTGTGCGCCATCCTGACGAGAAGGTTATCGCTACCGGACTGAAGGCAACAACCGTGAGAGATTTTATCACAAAGCTTGCCCGCTATAGCTACACCGTGACGGCTGTAAACGCCGACGGCGAAAGCGAGGAGGTGACCTCTGAGACCAAGGCTCTCGGTCCTATCTACACTCTGCCGCAGAGCTTCGACTTCACTGCTGCCGATGCCGACGACTCTTGGACTGTTGTCGACGGCAACGAGGATGGCTACGCATGGTCGTTTGCCAACACCATGACAGGCAAGGCTATGGGACACCAGCCCTCAAACACCGATGAGGCTGACGACTGGCTCCTCGGCTATTTCATGCCATTCGAGAAAGACAAGCTCTATCGCATAGATATCAACTATCACGCTTACAGCGAGGATGCTGTGGAGCTCTACCTCGTTAAGGACCTCAACATCATGAAGCAGGAGCAGCTCATCTCAAAGATGGACATCAAGGGCGACAACAGTCAGCAACACTACAGCGTGGTGTTCAAGGCGCTTGAGTCGGGCACGTTTAACCTCGCTCTCCATGCTGTGTCGCCAATGCGTGCCGACTGGGTGTTCCTCTATAACCTCAGCGTGCGTGAGGCAGAAAACAACAATTTGGCTGCAACGGCTTTGACTGGTCCTGAGACACTCGTACAGAACCAGGAGAGCACATACACCGTGACCGTGGAGAACCAAGGTGCCAATGAGGTGAAGACCTTCACCGTGGCTCTCAAGGACCAGGACGGTGCCGAGCTGGCACATAAGGATGTGACAACAGCTCTTAAGACTGGCGAGAGCACTAAGGTGCAGATCGCATGGACTCCTGCCACAACAGCCACAACAGCCGTGAAAGCTGAGGTGACGCTTACAGGAGCTACCGACGAGAACGCTGACGACAACGCTACAGACCTGCTGCCCGTAAGTGTGCGCGAAGGCTCTAAGGGCACTATCGTGCAGCTCGGCACAGACAGCAAGAGAACAAGCAGCGACACACCGTTTGGCTTGGCAAACAAGTATGCTGCTGCCCTTAACCTCTACTCGGCTCAAGAGCTTGGCAGCGGCAGCAAGAACATCGTGAAGGCTGCATGGCCTTACGACGCTTCATGGCAGTATGAAGATGCCAACAACCTGCCCGTGCGCGTCTACATGGCTAACACCGACCGCACAAACAACCTCGAGGGATGGATCCCAGAAAACGAGATGACGCTCGTTTATGACGGAACGATAAGCATTCCTATGAAGACAAAGGGTGAGGTCGCTGTGGAGCTTACCACACCGTTCGCTTATCAGGACGGCAAGAATCTCGCGGTGCTCACCGTGGTTCACACCGACCAGAACTTGCAGTACACCAACTTCTATGCTTACAAGAGTCCGCTCGACGAGAACTGCTCGTTCCACTGGGGTTACCGTTACACCGAGGAGTGGTTCAACTTCACACAGGTCGGAGCAAAAGACTATTACAACTTCACCTCAAGCATTATTCTCTACATGAACGATGCTTCTCCATCAGGTATCAGCTCAGCAACAGCCGACAACCTCGCAGGTGCTGCTTATGCTGTATATGACCTCTGTGGCCGCAAGGTGGCTGACGGCGTTCTTTCTGCCGACGGCAATATCGACACCGCCGCGCTTGCTCACGGCGTGTATGTCGTGACCTACACCAAGGGTGGAAAGAAGCAGAGCATGAAGGTTAGAATTTAACGGACAAGTTGTCAAGGTTGGCAAGTTGACCTTATCGTCAGCTTGCTGACCTTTTTAAATTTAAACTTAATAATTCTTCTAAAAAAACTTTCCAACTTTTATATAATTAAAAGCTTATGAACAGAACATCAACACTTTGCAAGATGGCGAGTTTCGCTCTCACCATGTTGCTGTGCGCCCTTCCGCTTATGGCGCAAAAGAACACGCGCCGTCCGGTTGGTGACCGCGCGGCTCATAGAAAGGCGGAACCCGTAAAGATAATGAAGGTCAACGGGCAGGAGAAGTATGCCTACGGCGTTGTGGGATTCGACTACACGCAGTATTATCTTCAAAACACCTTCACACGTTTCCCGTTCACCGACGGTGCAACCTTTACCAAGGTGACAGACCTTGTTGACAGCGACCACGACGTGACGGCAGGTGCCTATGCCGACGGCTATTATTATGCTGCGGTGACACAGACCGACCCGGAATCGGAAGCGATGGTGCCCGTGGAGCTTGTGCGTTATGACATCGAGGGCGACGAGCTGAAGAGCGTTGGTCCGCTCTCGGGCTACACCAGTCACATCAACGACATGGCATACGACAATTCTTCAAAGAAGATGTACGCCATCTCGATTCACAGCGACGGCGAGGTGAGCGCTCTCTACACCGTGGACCTCAACACAGCCGTGAGCACGCCCGTGGGCAAGCTCGACCGCCCGTTCTTCACCTTGGCTTGCACCTATGAAGGACAGCTCTATGGCATCTCTTACGACGGCGACCTGTGCAAGATCGACAAGGACGAATGTACAGTGGAGGTTGTGGGCCCTACAGGCTGGAAGCCCAACTACTATCAGAGCATGGAGTTTGACCACACCGACGGCACGCTCTATTGGGCCGCAAACCTTATTGAGGGTACAGGCAACGACGACTGCATCGCTACGGTCGACATAAACACCGGTGCCGCAACAAAGGTGGCTACCGTGGGTGACCTGCCTCAGATCGCCGGTCTCTACATTCCGTTCTCTGCTTCGGCTCCCGGCACACCTGCCGCTGTGAGCAATTTCACCGTTGTGCCTGGCGACAACGGAGCAACAAAGGCTACGCTCTCGTGGACATACCCCACAACAACGTTTGACGGCCTGACGCTTTCGGCCATCTCTTCGGCAAAGCTCTTCCGCGACCACAAGCTTATAAAGACCTTTACTGGTGTCAAGCCCGGAGAGGCTGCACAGTATGTTGATGAGCTGGGCAATGTGAAGGGTGCTGTGCACCATTACACCATGGTCGTTGTGAACGAGGTGGGCGATGGTGCCGAGGCTAAAGACTTCAAGTTTATCGGACACGACATCCCTGCTGCTGTGACAGACCTTAAGGCCAGCACTAACGACAACATTCATGTGACGCTCTCTTGGAACCAGCCTGAGGTGGGTCCGCAGGGTGGATATGTTGACATGTCGTCGCTCTCTTACACCGTGACACGCTCTGACGGCAAGGTGGTAGCAACGAACCTCAAGGCCACAACCGTGACCGACGACGTGACCAAAGCTCTTCTTTACACCTACACGGTGAAGGCTGTGAACGCCGATGGAGAGAGCGAGGCTGTGAAGACAGAGGAGCATGCTTACGGTCCTGTGAAGACTCTTCCTGCTATCTTCGATTTCAAAGCCGCTGACGCAGACAACTCGTGGACCATTCTCAACGACAACAGCAAAGATGCTGAAGCAGGATGGGAATGGACAGAAACACAAAATGGCAACGCCATGGGACACCGCCCGTCGGGCGTCGCTGTGAGCAACGACTGGCTCATTGGCTATTACATGCCGTTTGAGAAGGATGTTACTTACATCCTCGACTTCGATTACATGTCTTATGGTAACAACAAGGTGGAGCTGCTCTTGACAAAGGATCTTGATCCTGAGGCTACTTTCCAGCAGATAGGTACCTTGTTTGCGGTCGAGACAAAGAAGGTGAAGCGTTACAGCATTCCGTTCAAGGCTAAAGAGTCGGGAACATTCAACGTCGCTCTCCACGCCATGTCGCCTGTTCGTGCCGACTGGTTGTATCTCTATCACCTCACCGTTCGTAAGGCTGAAAACGTGAACCTCGCTGCTAAGGAGCTGACAGGTAACGTGAATCCGGTGCAGGGCGAAGAGAGCGTTTACACCGTGAAGGTGGCTAACGAGGGAACAGACGATGTCAAGGGCTTCAGCGTGAAGCTCAAGGATCAGGATGGTGCCGAGCTCGCATCAAAGACTTTTGCCGAGACAACGATAAAGAGCGGCGAGGAGACCGATGTGCAGATTGCATGGAAACCTGCCTCAACAACCACAACAGCCATCAAGGCAGAGGTCGCCCCAACAGGTGCTGCCGACGAGTGGGCTGAGGATGACATCACTGACGCGCTGATGATTGGTGTTCGCCCGCCGTTCACAGGCAAGACCGTGAGTGTGGGATTGGATGCCAAGCTGAAGGCGGTGACCACTCCATTTGCTTTCGCATGGCAGTATGCTGCCGCACAGAATATCTATACAGCTGACGAGATTGGTGTTTCTGACGACCAGAACATCGTGAAGGTGGCATGGCCTTATAACGCTATGGAGGTTACGGATGAGGATGCTAAGGATGTGCCCGTGAGAGTGTACTTGGCCAACACCGACCGCACCACCAACACTGATGGATGGATTGCAGAGAGCGACTACACGCTCGTGTATGACGGAACGGTAAACGTTGCCAAGCAGACAGCTGCTGAGCTGGCTATCACTCTTTCAAAGCCGTTCGCATATAAGAAGGGTCAGAACCTTGCTGTGCTCACCGTCATCAACGCCGAGAAGTATAGCCGTATAATGTTTAAGGCTTATGACAGCAAAGAACAAAGCAAAGCTGCTTATGAGTGGTACAACTATGAAACACCGGGTTGGTTCGACTTCACACAGAGCGGTCATCTCGACTATCTGAGAGAGAAATCGAGCGTGACATTCTTCATGACCGACGCCCAGGCTTCTGGCATCTCTGCCACAACTGTTGCCAACCTCGCAGGAACAACCTATCAGGTTTACGACCTCGCAGGACGCAAGGTGGCTGACGGCGTGTTTGCAGCCGATGGCAGCATCAGCACATCGCAGCTTCAGCGTGGCGCTTATGTCGTTAGCTTCAAGGCTAACGGCAAGGTGCAGAGCATGAAGGTTAGCATCAACAAGTAAACGCTTTAGCTGATGCTCTTTTGAGCTAATATTCTCTTTGAGCAAATAAACAGCTGAAATAAAAAATCGCGGCTGTCTTAAAGACCTCTTTATCGTGAGGTTCTTAAGACAGCCGCTTTTTTGTTTTTTCTCTTTCTTTCTTTTCCCCTTCTTCTGTTTCTTCTCCTCAGGGCTCTCCTCCTTCTTCGGATTCTCC
>OQVT01000359.1_pt1 | contig 24195 bp, 19 predicted proteins | sample 1691561 | NCBI WGS metagenome assembly OQVT01 (sample SAMN03418260, study PRJEB22391) | human gut metagenome | biome: human-gut; feature: organic feature; material: feces | host: Homo sapiens | place: Tanzania | collected 2013-01 | reverse complement strand
CACATTGGGCGTAGGCGGACGCTACTACTTCGAGCAGAACGGCATCTTCTTGGGCCCTGCGCGAAAAATATGCGGCCATCTATGCCGAATATCTCTCACCGGAGCAAATTGCCAAAATTTACGAGCTTGAAAAGAAAGCCGAAGAACAACGCCGACAGGAAATGCGCCTGCGCTTCGAACAAATGCGCCAGATGAACGGCCCAATGGGAGGCGGCAACCGTGGCGGCGGTTGGGGCGGCGGCGATTTCTGAGCCGCCTGGCATGACGCTGACTGGTTTTAGTAATGTTGAAAAAATAAGCTCCGCAATGCCCGTTCATGTTCAAGCCCGCAAACGAGACACAATAACGGTGCTCTCTTTCGTGAAAACATCCATAAATTCCCACACGAATCTGCGTGGGGTTAGATTATCTATTATTTACAAACCAACAAACGTCATTAGCCATTATGAAAGAAATCCGAAAAAACAAATGGTCTCTCAGTCTCAACCAATTCATGGTTGCCATGCTTTGCTTCTTGGCCTTCGGCCTGACCGGCTGCCAAGACAGCGACAAAAAATTGCTGGAGAAAACCGTTGAAGGTGTTAACGAGAAATGCCCGATTGTGGTAAGCCCAGAAATCCAGATTGCCAAATTGGAACTGGAGGAGGATTATCTGACTTACTACTTCGATTACAGCGAACAATCGTACATGCTTCCCGATGAGATTGACGCGTCGCTCAAAAAGGAACTCGCAAACCAGATACTGAATGCCATCAGCCGTTTCAGCGGCGAAGAAAAGGAAATCCTCGACCTCCTGCTGAAAAAAGAGATGGGACTGAAGTTTGTCATGGACTTCAAGCGCTCGAAGAAACAAATCACTGTTAAATTCACAGCCAAGGAAATCCGCTCAAAGCTCAACAGCGCCGACAACGCTTCCGACGACAGTTCTACCGACGAGGAGAGCGAGACGTCTTCCAGCTTAGCAACGCTGAAATCTTCCGTTGAAACAGGAAAAAACATGCTACCAATGGACCTCGGCAACGGTATCACAATGACCGACATGTATCTCTCTAACGGCTCGCTCTATTACATCTACGAGGTCGACGAGAACCAAGTGCCGCTTGCGTCATGGAACGACGAAGTGATTGCCAACGTGAAGGCCGCCATTATCAACGAATTGAAAACGAGCGCACAGGGTGACGCGTCAAACGCCCAACTAATTCATTTGTGCTCGCAAACGGGAACGGACATCGTTTACCGTTACAAGGGCGACCAGACTGGCATTGAATACGACATTACGGTCGGCTCCAACGAGTTGTAAGTAGGTGTTCAAAATTAGTTTATACTATCCATGTAGGGATTAGCCAGTTTAATATTGCCTTGCCGCATTCTTTTGCCCCTACAACTGTCTTTCATCAGTCACGTAGCCCGCTACGCTCCTTCTTCAAGACAGTTGTAGGAACAAAATAATACGACAATTCAATATAAACTAATTCTAAACACCTACTTAATAACGGACAGAGCGGTACGTGCTCTTTTCGACTACCGCAAAGAAACTTAATAATTGGGCTACACTTCGTTGTGCGGCACCAACAAAAAAGAGGACACCCTGACGGATGTCCTCTTTTTTATTGGATGTTGTCTGATTAGCCAATCGTCACCAACGTGGTGCCTTCCATCACGCTGTCGCCAGCTGCAACGCAGATGCCGGTGATTTTACCATCGGCCTCAGCTGTGATGTTGTTTTCCATCTTCATGGCTTCAAGCACGAGAACGGTTTCGCCCTTCTTGACAGCCTGTCCGACGCTGACCAGAATCTTGGCAACCACACCGGGAAGCGGAGCCTTCACTGGAGCACCAGCACCAGGAGCGCCTGCGGCAGGAGCGGCAGGAGCGGCCTCAACGGCTGCAGGAGCAGCGGCAACTACAGGAGCAGCAGTTTCATCGGCCACCTGAGTGGGGAGGTCTTCCTCTACGAGAGAAGAACCCTGCATTTCAACTTCAAAGGGAATGCCATTGACTTCCACTTTGGCAATGTTGCCAACGATGCTATCGATGGTGACGTCATATTGTGCGCCGTTGACCTTATATTTATATTGTTTCATGTTTACCTATTTACTATATTACAATGATGCCATCAGCTGGGAAGGATTGGCCCAACCCGAACTCTGAGGCGCTAAGGTGATGATGCCTGGTTCGTCGTCGTGAACAACGGCCACATCGTATTCGATGAGGGCGAGAGAGATGACAGCCGCAATGACTGGCATTTCTTTGTCGTCGACAGCCGGATGCTTGTCGTCAACGAGGAGGTCGGCAATCGTGCCCTGCTTCTCGTCGAGACGGATTGTCACGGCATGACCGGCAATGGTATATTTGAATGTTTTCATTGAACTGCGTGTTTCACTTGATTACAATGGAATGTTGCCGTGTTTCTTAACAGGACGCGTTTCGCGCTTGTTTTCCAACTGAGCCAAGGCGCGGCAAACGCGGAAGCGCGTGTTACGCGGCTCGATAACGTCGTCAACATAGCCATATTCGGCTGCCTTGTATGGGTTGGTGAAGAGGTCGTTGTATTCCTTCTCCTTTTCTGCCAAGAAGGCCTTCGGATCGGCTTGTTCCTTGGCGGCCTTGCCATTGAGGATGGCCACAGCACCGCTGGCACCCATAACGGCGATTTCGGCAGAAGGCCAAGCGTAGTTGAGGTCGGCCTTGAGCTGCTTGCAACCCATCACGATGTGTGAACCACCATAGCTCTTGCGGAGGGTGACTGTCACCTTGGGCACAGTGGCCTCGCCGTAAGCGTAAAGCAATTTTGCACCGTGGTCGATGACGGCGTTGTATTCCTGACCTGTTCCCGGCAAGAAGCCCGGCACGTCAACAAACGATACGATTGGAATATTGAAGCAGTCGCAGAAACGAACGAAGCGGGCAGCCTTTCTTGAGGCGTTGCAGTCAAGCACACCAGCATAAACGCTCGGCTGGTTGGCAACGATACCTACGCTCTGACCATTGAAACGGGCAAAACCGATGATGATGTTGCGGGCAAAGTTGCGCTGAACTTCGAGGAACTCACCGTTGTCGACAACGGCACCCAGCACTTTATACATGTCGTAAGCCATGTTGGGGTTGTCGGGGATGATTTCGTTCAGGCTGTCTTCCTTACGGTCAATCGGGTCGGTGCATTCCACGCGGGGAGCACGCTCCATGTTGTTCTGAGGAATGTATGAGAGCAAACGGCGGATAAGGCCAGCAAACTCTTCTTCGGTCTTGGCCGTGAAATGGCAAACACCGCTCTTGGTTGAGTGGACGCCAGCACCGCCGAGGTCTTCCTGAGTCACGTCTTCACCCGTCACGGTCTTGACAACCTTCGGACCGGTAAGGAACATGTAGCTCACGCCTTCAAGCATCACGACGAAGTCGGTCAAGGCAGGAGAATAAACAGCACCACCAGCACAAGGACCGCAGATGCCTGAGATTTGAGGCACAACGCCAGAGGCTTCGATGTTACGCTGGAAAATGTTTCCAAAACCAGCCAAAGCGTTCACACCTTCCTGAATACGTGCACCACCTGAATCGTTCAAACCGATGCAAGGAGCACCCATCTTCAACGACTGGTCCATCACCTTGCAAATCTTCTCGGCCATCGTCTCAGAGAGCGAACCGCCGTTGACGGTGAAGTCTTGTGCGAAAACATAAACGAGACGGCCGTTGATGGTACCAGAACCACACACGACACCGTCACCATAAAAGTGCTTCTTCTCCATACCGAAGTCGTGGCAACGGTGGAGCTTGAACATATCCATTTCTTCGAACGACCCTTTGTCGAGCAGCAAATCAATGCGTTCGCGCGCTGTAGCTTTGCCCTTGGCATGCTGTTTCTCGATGGCTTTTTCGCCACCGCCGAGGCGTGCCTTTTGGCGACGCTCAACGAGGTCTTTGACTTTCTTTAGTTGTTCACTCATAGTCGTTTGTATATAATTATTGAGTTTTGCTATAATGGTTTCGAACGCCATTCCCGCCTAAACGGGTTTTGCATTCGTCTTATACCGCGCAAAGGTAGTAAAAAAAACGCACACATCACCCCATACGTGCGCAAGAAGTGAACCTCCTTTTTATTTTTATAAGGGGGCCATAAGAACTTTGCAGATAAGCAGGTCTGCAATCTAAAATAATTTTGAACGCCTGCTTATATCAAGACTTTGCAAGCAATCTGTCTCTTCTCCTACGGGGTTTCGCCGCAGGGAAGGTCGGAATCTGGTTCCTTGACCACGTAGCGCTTATAATAGGCCATTGCCAAAGTGGTGATTGGCAGTGCCACTATCAAACCGCCGATGCCGCCAACAAAGGCGCCGATGGAGAGGGCAAGGAGGATGATGGCGGGCGAAAGCCCCATGATGCGGCCCATGATGCGCGGCGTAACGATGACGTCTTGAATGATTTGCACAACGAGATAAACGGCGAGGGCTCCGCCGATGAGCAGCCAGAAGTTCTGCCCGGTCTCAGCGGTGCGCAACAGGGCCAGGAGGGCGCAAGGCAGGAGGCCGGCCACCTGCAAGTAAGGCACGAAACTGATGATGCCGATGAAACAGCCTAAAGCGATGGGCATGGGGAAGCCCACGAGGAAGAAGCCCAGCGTGAAAAGCACGCAGTTGCTCAAAGCAATGAGTAGCTGGCCGCGGAAATAGCCGCAGAGATAGAAGGTCACGTCGTTAAAAAACTGCCGCGCGAAGGGGCGGTAGCGGTGTGGAACAAACGTAATCCATATCTTGGCATAACGATTGTAGTCGAGCAACAGAAAGAAGAGGTAGAGCAAGCCGATACAGGAGGAGACGAAGCTGACCACGAGACCGGCTGTCGACATCAGAAGGTTCCAAAGGCGCGGAAGAGCAGTTTTCAGCACGGCGCGGAAGTCGTCTGACTCCACAAACGACATGAGATTGGTGCTCCGAGCGCCCTCCTTGAAGATATTGCGCACAACGTACGATACCGACTCCTTGTCGGCCTCCGCTTCAAAATAATGGCGCAACACCACACTGAGATGGCCACACTCGTCGAATATGGGCGGGATGCAGAGCCACAAGACACCCACAATGCCGCCGATGGCCAGCACCAATGTCAGCAACACGCTCACCACGCGGAAGCGCAAACGACAGGTGTGCTGGAAGAAATCGCAAACGGGATTGAGCAGATAAGCGGCCACGCCTGCCACCAAGAAGGGGATGAGCACCGGACTCAAATAGCTGAAGCATCCGTAGGCGGCGAAGAGCACGGCAACAAATACAAGCCCTCGCGCAAAGCGGTCGAAAGTAATCGGTTTCACAATGATGTATCTTTTTAATAAGGACAGATTCTAAGTAATTTGAAGAGATTCTAAGGCACTCCGACAAGGCTGTCGCATGGCGGGCAATGCCGTAAAAAACACGAGTGTAAAGGTAGTGCAAGCCTCAGAGAGCGCCAAATAAAATCAAAACTATTTTAAAAAAAAGGCGGTTTATTTGCTCCCTGCCTGAGTTTTCTATATATTTGCAACATGGGAAAGCTCTATTTAGTGCCAACGCCTGTTGGAAACTTGGAGGACATCACGCTCCGGGCCTTGAAAGTTTTGAAGGAGGCCGACCTGATTTTGGCTGAGGACACCCGCACGTCGGGCATCCTCTTAGCGCATTTTGAGATAAAGAACCGGCTGTGTTCACACCATAAATTCAACGAACACCAAACGGCCGATGCCTTTGCCGCCCGCATGGCGGCTGGCGAAGTGATGGCGCTCATTTCCGACGCCGGGACGCCCGGCATCTCCGACCCTGGCTTTATGCTTGTCAGAGCCTGCGTAGCACGCGGAGTGGAGGTACAATGCCTGCCAGGCGCAACGGCTTTCGTACCAGCCTTGGTGGCTTCTGGCCTGCCCTGCGAACGCTTCACGTTTGAGGGCTTTCTGCCCCAAAAGAAAGGCAGAGCCACGCGTCTGGAGAGCCTACAAGCAGAAGAGCGCACCATGATTTTCTATGAATCGCCCTACCGTGTGGTGAAAACCCTGACGCAATTTGTCGAGACTTTCGGAGCGGAGCGCCGCATGTCGGCCTGCCGTGAAATCTCCAAGTTGCACGAGGAAAGCGTCAGAGGCACCATTGCCGAAGTGCTCCACCATTTTGAGGAAAACGCCCCACGCGGCGAATTTGTCCTCGTTGTTGAAGGCGCGGAAACGGCCAAACAGTCGGCACGCAAGGCACGCCGCGAACGCGCACGGAAAGACAGCGAAGAAGAAGATTCCACAACTGATTTCTAATAACGACATAACATACCAGAAAACTCTTTTGCCGGCCACACATATCTTACCAAAGACGCATGCCCTTCGCATGCTGGTACATGCCTTTTCTGTGTAGGCACATTCCTAAGTACAGATATACATTCCTATTAATAACGGGTAACTTCCGCGCCACGCGCGTGACCATACCATTTGGAAGATCGGCAGACTGCTTTTCAACTAAAATACCATTAGCACAATGACTAAGAGATTCACCATTCTTGCACTGGTTGCCGCAGCACTGACATTCGGCGGATGCCAGTCGAAACGAGAGAAGGAAAATACAACCGACCGCTCACAGGAAGTCATCGACTCCCTGCAACGGGTGTTGGCACAAAGCAATTCGGAGTCGGAAGACTTGGCAAAGACCATCCAGCAAATTCGCGAAGGCTTCCGCCAAATCAACGAAGCTGAAGGCCGCGTGACGCAAGAAAACGCCGAAACGCCCAACCAGCAAGTCATCGTTGAAAACATGGCATTCATCCAGCAGACGTTGCGCCTCAACCGCGCCCGCATCGCCGACCTCCAGCAGCAGCTGAGAAACGCGAGCCAAACGAGCAAGGAAACGAAAAGCGCCTACGAAGCAATGGTGGAAGAGTTCAACCGCCAACTCGAAAGCAAGAGCCGCGAAGTTGAAGAGCTACGCAAGCAACTGGCTGAGAAAGACATCAAAATTGCAGAGCAGAGCGAACAGATTGACCAGCTGAGCGACAACGTGGAAGACCTCACAACGAAAAACGAGGAGAAGGAACGCACCGTGGTGCGCCAAGACCAGCAGTTACACACGGCATGGTACGTGTTTGGCACGAAGAAGGAACTTCGCGAGCAACACATTCTCGAAAGAGGCGACGTGATGCGCTCATCGAACTTCAACAAGGAATATTTCACGAAGATCGACATCCGCGTCACGCAGAAAATTCCTCTCTATTCTAAGAAAGCAACGTTGCTCACGAGCCACCCTGCTGGTTCTTACACGCTTGACAAAGACGCGCAGGAGAACTACACGCTGCGCATCACCAACCCCGATGCTTTCTGGAGCGTGAGCCGTTACTTGGTCATCCTCGTAAGATAATCCCTCCTAAACAAAGATGAAGCACTCCCTCATCATCACTTTGTGCCTGCTCCTCACGCTGTCGGGCTGCAACTATTCGCAGTTCTCCGCCGTTGCCACAGGAAGCGGCATGGGCGGCATGCTGGGCTCCAGCATCGGCGGCATCATCGGCGGCCCGCGAGGCTCTGACGTCGGCAGCCTCATCGGCATGGTGGCTGGAGGAGCTGCAGGCGCAGCCATCACAGGGCAGGCCAGTTCCAAATACGGAAACGAAGAACCCGTCGACGTCCAAGGATATTACAACGACTACCAGTCGCGCCGCTCTTCACGCGCCACGGCCAGCCTCTCGCAATGGTCTTACCTGGAAGTCACCAACGTGCGACTCATCGACCCCAACCACAATCAGCGGCTGGACCCCAACGAGCACGTCTGTGTCACGATGGACATCTACAACCGCAGCGACAACATGATGTACGACATCGCGCCCATCATCACCTGCGACAACCGCCGCGTCGTCATCTCGCCAACAGCCATCGTCAGCGAACTGGCTTCGGGAGAGGGCTTCCGCTATAAAGTGGAAATCATCGCCCCCTCAAAACTGAAGAGCGACCTCGTCACCTTTACGGTGCAATTTGGCGACAAGCGACAACGCGTAACGCTCAAGACTTTCTCTCTGAGAACAAATAGATAAGCAGGAGGGCAGAAACATCGCTCACGCTTGCCCCACTACTAAGATACACCACGAAACGATTCTTTTATCGCTATCATAAGAAGCCATAAAAGACCGCGCGACTCTGCGCCATGCCGGAGTTGCGCGGTCTTTTTATGGAAAAGAAAAACATGCTGGCAGGAAAGTCTTTTCTTCCTGCCAAAACGTCCAGCGGCAGCGTCTCCCAACACACAACGCCCGCCAACTCCACAGGCAGACGTTACCAACCTCCAGCGCCAGCCGCTCCTCCAAACACCATCCAACACAATAGCTTATGTCTAAACTACTCCCCCACTACAAAGCCACCCTTCGCCTGGGCATTCCCATTGCCATCGGACAAATCGGCGTCATCATCATGGGATTTGCCGACACGATGATGGTGGGCCGTTACGCCACGGAAGCCCTCGCTTCGGCGTCGTTTGTCAACAGCGTGTTCAACCTCATTTCCTTTCTGATCATGGGATACAGCTACGGTCTCACGCCGCTCGTCAGCGCCCATTGCGGCCGCGGCGAGAAACACGAAGCTGGCGGTCTGCTCAAGCAGGCGCTCATGGCCAACGGACTTTTCACGCTTGTCCTGCTCACCATCATGACCGTGCTATATTTCTATGTCGACCGCATGGGCCAGCCGCCGCAACTCCTGCCCCACATCCGCCCCTACTACATCGTCATCGGCATCTCCATGCTCTTCGTGGCCCTCTTCAACGCCGTGCGCCAATTCACCGACGGCACGAGCGACACCGCCACCGGCATGTGGATTCTCCTAACGGGCAACGCGCTCAACATCATCGGCAACGTCCTGCTCATCTACGGCGTCGGCCCGTTCCCCGAACTCGGTTTGCTCGGCGCTGGCCTCTCCACGCTTTTCTCGCGCATATACATGGCATTAGCCATCGTTGCCGTCGTGGCCTTCCGCAAGCGCTATGCCGCCTACCGCACCGGTTTCAACGCCACCCCGCTTTCGTGGCGTACCACACGCTTTGTCAACACCAAATCACTCCCCATCGGTTTGCAGATGGGCATGGAGAGCGGTGCTTTCACCTTCAGCTGCATCATGGCAGGCTGGATTGACGCCCCGTCATTGGCCGCCTTCCAGGTGATGCTCACCATCGGAACGCTCGGTTTCCTCTTCTACTATAGCTTCGGCTCGGGAATGAGCATCCGCGTGGCCACCTTTGTCGGGTTGAACGACTGGCACCAAGTGCGCCTCGCCACGCGTGCCGGACAGCACATCCTCTGCGCTATGGCCACGCTCTCCTCGCTGACCTTCCTCATCCTCGGCCCCACGTTCATCCACTTCTTCACGCACGACCCCACAGTTGTCGGCATCGCCGTTTCGCTCATCGTGCCACTCATCATCTATCAGTTTGGCGACGCGATGCAGATTTGCTACGCCAACGCCCTCCGCGGCACGTCGCAGGTGATGTCAATGATGTGGATTGCCTTCGTGAGCTACATCGTGGTCAACATCCCAGCAGGATTTTTCCTCGGATTCCCCTGCCATCTCAAGACAACGGGCATCTTCCTGGCCATCTCCCTCGGCCTCTTCACCGCCGCCCCACTCTTTTACTGGCAATTCCAAAAGGTGTTGAAAAAACATCCGGCGGAATGAGGCTTCTCTCAAAAAAAACACGAACAGGCATCCACCTGTTTAATATTGTTGAAAGAATAAGTTGAGCAATAATGCAAGTGCAAAATTGCTCAACTTATTTTTTTCACCACGACTTAGTCTCTCGCAGCGACATATAACAAAAGCGGAATAACGCTTCTTGTTCCATTCCCTATACTTGTCAGCGAACGCGGGACGAAGCACGACCAAACGTCGCCCTGCGTGCGGTCGTGTCTCGTCCCACGTGCGGTCGTACCTCGTCCCGCGTTCGCTGACAAGTAAGGAATCTGTAGTTTTTCTCCTTAGGCTGAAGTGTAATCGTCTGTTGCGGCGCCAGCATTGTAGCTCACTTTGCTTGCAAAGTGAGGACCACGAACACGTAGCGAATATGGCCAGCGTTTTGGGGCATGACTTTGTTGGATTTTTAGCCGTGTTTGTCCGCCACAATATGCGTTCCCCCTCACTTTGCAAGCAAAGTGAGCTACAGTGCTTCGCCTCAGACCTTCGCCGAATGTTCGTGCAGCGCCTCCTTGCCAACCTTGATTTTTCTGGATTTTGAACACCCACTTATACCCCCAAAAACTGTGAGTTTCCCACTGGGTCGCATACAAAAAGCCCCGCGGCGCTCCTTGATGAAACAAGGAATGCCGCGGGGCTTATCGTTTAGCTGCCACCTTCCGCTACTGTACTGGCGGGGCGAAAGGAGCAGAGAGACTATTATGTGTTGCTATGGCCTCAGGGCGTTGCCGCCGACGAGGCCATCAGCCGTTTTATGCGGTTTATCAGAACTTCACCGTTCCGAGGTTGCGGTCGACGAGAATGCCATCTTGGGCCTTGAGGTTGAACTTGCCAGCCTTCTTGGCCTTAAACTTGATGGTGAAGAGCTCGTGGCTACCTTCGTCAAGGAGGAAGTTGTTGCCACGGTTGACGAAGGTCGGATAAAGCGCCTTCTGGCCGTTGGTGTGCAAGCGGTCGTAGGTGAGGTTATCCATTTCCTTCATGCCGACCAGCGTTGTGCCAACATATTCCAGTTCGTTGACGTTGTAAGGCAAAGCGAAGCTCAAGCCATTCACGTAGTGGAGGTCCTTGCCCGACACTTTGATTTCGATGATGTCGCCTGCGGCAAACGTCTTCTTGTTTGGCGTGAGCACGAGCGAGCCGCTCACCTTGTCGTTGCTGTTGCGAACACCGCCATCGAGTTCCGTGGTGACCACAGAAATATCGTAAGCGTCGATGAGTCCGTTCTGGTTGATGTCACCGTCCTTCACGTAGTCGAAGTCGGCATCGCCAGCACGCAGACCCGTATAGTTCATATAAGAGGTGAGGTCGTTTTCGTCGATGCGCTTGTCGTGGTTGATGTCGCCCTGGATGAAGCTTTCGCTGCCCTCTTTCTTGAAGATATACATTTCACGACCAGAACCGAAGTCGCCAACAGCTTCCTTGATGGCAATCTTCACGTAGCGTGCCTTCGGCATGCCTTCAAACTTAAAGGTCTTCGTGGTGTTGTCGCGCTTCCAGGTGAAGGCCACAGGCGCGGTCCAAGTCTGGCGGTCGGTGCTGTAAGAGACAGAGCCCTTGAGGAGCGTACCGTTGGCAGCGTCTTCACGCGGCATATATTCGATGCGGTCGAGTTCGCTCACGGCGCGAAGGTCGAGCGTCATGTCAAACGGAACGGCTTTGGCGCCCCACTTCGTGTGCCAGCCCGACTTCTCGTCGAAGTCGAAGAGCTTGCTCACGCCCTGTCCGCCCTGACCTTCTGCGGTGCAGGTGGCCTTGATGTCTTTGACAGCCCATTCGAGCGGATTGCTCTGGGTGGTGCCACTGACGGTGGTCCAAGGCGAATAGCCGTCTTTGTTCACGGCACGCACCTTGAAACTGTAGGTTGTTTCAGGCTGAAGCTCGTCGAAGGTAAATTCCGTGTCGCGGATGGTTGAATACAGCATATCGCCAAATTCCACTTCATAGAAGTCGGCATTTGCCACCTTCTCCCAAGAGGGGGTGAGGGTGAAGACGCCGGTGCCGTTTTCAGCGACAACAGCCTTCGGTGCCTGCAAGCTGCCGCTGCTGACAGCGAGACGGTTTTCAGGTGCAAATTCGAAGCCGTTGACAACGACTTCCACGCCCTGTTCAACCACGTCGGCCTTGCCGAGCTTGACGAGCAACTGCGGATTCTTCTTGATCACCACCTTGGCCATTTCGGTGCCCGGCGTTGAGAAGCGGTTGAGGTTGGGAGCGACGTTGTAGAAGTAAACGTTGGTGCCCTTCTCGAAGTCTTCAAGCGAAGAAACAGCGGTGAGCTTCACGCTCTTGCCTCCCACCTTGGCGGTGAGTTTCTTGGGCTGTGCCGAAACGTTGATGCGCAGTTCCGTCTCCTTTTCGCGAACGAAACCGTTGTATCCGCCAATGGTCGGAGCGATGCTAACCGTTAGTTTCTGCTTGTCGACATGCGTATGAACGAGCGTACGCGTGTTGCGTCCAGAGAGGTATTCCTGCGTCGTGCCGTCGTCGTCGTATTCCGTGAACTCAGCATCGCTATCGGCATAGATTTCATAGGCACGGAAATCCTGGCGTATGCCGCTCGGATTGTTATTGGGGTTGGTCATCGGGATGATGGCGTCGGCCTTGACAAAGACAGGGAGCTTCCAGAGCGGCGCGTCGAAGTTGTTGATGATGCGTCCGCCGGTGTAAACGTCGCCCGTGTAGTAGTCCACCCACTTGCCGTTTGGCAGATAGATGCCGTTGCGCACGTCGTTGCCTTCCTTGTCCATCTTGGTGTCTTTATAGATTGGAGCCACGAGGAAGGAAGGACCATACATAAACTGATACTGAGTTTTCGTGCCGAGGGTATAGTCGCTCGGATAGTCGAGGAACATGGCGCGAATCATCGGTTTGCCGTCAACGGCCTCAGCAGCGATGCTGTAGGTGTAAGGGATCAGTTCCGACTTCAGTTTGAGGTAAGAGCGGTTGATGCTCGTTGCCGGTTCGCCGAGCACATGCGGATATTTCGGGTTGCTGCCCCAGCCGTCCATGTTGAGTTCCATCGGCGTGAAGGTCTTCCACTGAAATTCGCGCACATTGACAGGCACGTTCTTTCCGCCGAAGATACCGTCGACATCCGACGTGATGTTGGGTTGTCCGGAGAGTCCAGAACCGATGAATGTCGGGATGTGGAAGCGAATGTATTCCCAGTCGCCGCCAGTCTGGTCGCCGCTCCAAATACCAGCATAACGCTGTGTGCCGGCCCAACCGTCGAGAGAGATGATGAACGGACGGGCGTTTGAGCCATAGTATGGCATCACTTCGCCAACGTCGGCCACGCCGTTGAGACCGAAGCTATAGCCGGCGCCCACCCAGGCAACGTCGGTTTTCAGGACACGGACACCAGCGTCGCGCACTTCCTTGATGATGTCGCGTTGAAGCAATCCTTCAACGCCTTCGCGCGGATGGAGGTCGCTCTGGGTCCAGAGTCCCACCTCTACGCCCTTTGAGCGGGCATAATCGCCAAACTGCTTGAGGTTTTGGATGTTGCCGTCCAGCGTACCGGTCTGGCCGTAGCCAGCACCGTAGCCGTCGTTAGGCAGGAACCATCCGAGGGGCATATCGTTGTTGAGGTAACGGTCGATGGCAGCGCGGGCAGAGAACTGGTAGTTGTTTTTCTCCCCATTGAGGCTTTCCTTGATGCCGCCGTTGTCCTTCTGGCTCTCGTTGTAGCGCTTGCCGTCTTCATAGAGCATGAAGCCGTTTTCCGCTTGCTTCCAGTAGTCACGGTTATAGGCGTTGAGGTGGCCCTGATAGAAGCCAAACTTTGGCAGGAGCACGGGATTACCGGTGAGCTGATAGAAGTCGTTGAGGAGTTCAACGGCACCGTTGTCAACCATGACGAAAGCGTCGAGATAATCCTCGTCGTGCGTCAGCACCACCTTGCCTGGCTCCGTTGCGCCGAAGTCATAACGGCCTGGCTTGAAGGTGTACCACATCACGCCGTAGCCACGGGTGCTCCAATAGAAAGGCGTTGGAGAAGCCACACCGCCGTCAACCCAGTTGTTAGTGTTGACGATGGCAATGCTCTTGCCCTTGTGTGAGAAGCGTCCGTTTTGCACACCGCCGCCGAAGAAATATTCATCAGGACGCGCCGCAAACGTCAGTTTGGTTTTGCTCTTATCGAAAACCACTGGTGCGATTTCGTCAACCACCGTTTCGCCCGTCTGCTTGTTCACGACGGAGAAAAGGCCCGTGGTGCAGTTGATATTGATGGCAGCGCGTGAGGTGGAGACGGCGACTGTGCCGTTTTGCTTGCTCACGGTCACACCGCCAGTGGCGCGGCGGGCGTTGGCCGTCAGAATCTGTGCTGCAGGCTTGGCCTTCGGGTCGCGGAGGATGCCGCCGTTGTCGTCGCGGAAGATGCGCACGATGTTAGGTCCGTAGAAGTCGAACATCATCATCTTGCCATCGGCATAGATGACTTCAACGGTTGTCGGGTTGATTTGCCGAACATCGGCAATGAGCTGCGAGCCGGCCGTCTGCGTTGTGGTTGGCAACGGCAGGGGCTTGGCGTCAAGCGCAGCACTGCCAACAAGGGTCAGCGGCAACGCCAAAGCGATGGCGGCGCAGCGCCCTGTGAGGTTCTTGCGATTTTTTTTCATTGCATATAGTGTGTAATTGTGTTTTGTATGCAAAAATCAGACTGAATAGTAGCCTATTCAGTCTCCAAAGTTAAACAAAAAAATGCAGATGGTGTCACGCGGAAAAGAAAAAGGTGTTCTGAAAATATGGAACTGAATCTGCGAGATTCAAAATCCTTATTTTCAGGACACCTTCTATGGCTTTCCCAACGGCGGTTGGGCCAACTGCCGATGAGTTTTTTACTTAGTAATGCTAAGCCATTACTTATTTTCGAAACGACTGTAGACCACGTCCATCTTGACGAGTCCCTGCGGCCCGCCCTTAAGCATGGTGCTGTACATTCCCAACTGGTTTTTCACGCTGTGGATAACGGTGGAGACAACGCCGTAACTGTTGGTCGACGTCGTGGTCACGACATCCACCGGAATGAGGTACACCTTGTTCCAGTCGGGGTTTTGCGCTTCCCAAGCGGCCCATTTCGCCTTGCGAACGGCCTCGCTGTCTTGCGGCGTAACGCCAGCTTCCCTGTCGCGTTTGTTCTTCAGATTGGTGATGAGGCGCGAGATGTTTGAGAAAGAGTAAGCGTTATAGGAATTGTCGTATTTTGCCAGGAAAGAATAGGAATCGTCGGTGACGCGGCTGTTTTCGAAGAACGAATAGGCCATGTTCTTCGGCACGAGCATGATGCGCTCCGGCGCACCAATGGCGTTGGCGGTGTGGTTGTTGGTGTTGACCGTGGTCAGGGTGACAGAGGCCGCGTTAATCGTGTCGTTGTAATGCGCTCCATCAACGATTTCATTCATCGGCAGTTCCAGTTCGGTGAAAAGTCCGGCTGGCGACTTGATATAGGTGTAGTCGTTGTCGGGGTTGAGCATCGAAGCCGGAATCGTATTATCGATCATGGTTTGCTGGATGACTTCCTGCGTGGCAGCCATGCGCTGCATACCGTTGACGATGGTGTCTTTGCCGTTTTCCGTGCTGTGGTAACGGAAGAAGATGTCGAGCGTGGAAGTACGCGCCTGCGCCATCGAACCAACGCCGCCCTTTATCTGGAAGTAGAAGCCGGGGCAGACGTGATGGATAAACTGGTAGGAATTGCTGTAGAACTTAGGATTCTCGTAGTATTTCTCAACGAGGAAACGTCCGTAGTCCTCTGGCAGACGCACCACGATGTTGCGGCTGAGCGACGTGATGGAATCTGGACGGCTGAGGTCTTTGATGGCATAGCTCAGCGTGGTGCGCTGGCCCTTGCCCGGCGTGTAATAGTCTTCGGGCGAGAGGTTGGTATAGAAATTCTCGTTTTCCTTTATCACCTTGGCCGTATCAAGTTCCTGCACGGCGAGCTTCATCGTCTGCAGCGAGTCGCCGTAATAGTCGTTGATGAAAATGCGAATGGCGCAGGAGTCGATAATCAGTTTGCCCTCGGCATCCGTCAGCATCTTCTTGCGCTCTGGATAGATGGTGTTTTCGAGCACATTAAACTGCGCCATGAAGTTGCACGTGGTTTTGGCACGCGTTTCTGGGTCAACCACGCAACCAAGATAGCTGTTGTTGGTGTTGGCCAACACGGAGTCTGAAAGCACGGTGCGCGATTTGACGCTAAACGTCTGCTGGGAACTTGCCACCACGTCTTGGTCGGGCATAACGCCGGAGCCAATGGCAGCCGTATCGTCGTCGCAGGCTGCGAAGAACACCGCAGAAATGGCAACAGCCATGAAAAGGCGAACGGATTTGCTGAATATTTTTTTCACGTTGAGTTGGTTTGTTTGTTATGGGGAGCCGAATGGCTATGCTTTTGCGTGGCAAATTTACGTAGCATTTTTGAAACGCGGTGGTTTCTTATTACTATTTTTTCCTAATTCACTGATTTCTCCGTGATTTTCCAATCAGGAGTTTGCCTCCTCAGAGATGTTTTTCCCTGCTTGGAGCCGTCAGACTCACGCCTCAAAAGCCGCCGTCGGCGCTTGGATGGAAGAATCGCAAGGCGGGCCCAATCCCCCCGCTTCTCACTCCACCTCCAGCTTCATCCAAACGCCCTTATGGTCGGTTGGCCACACGCCGAGAGGCTTGATGAAATTTTCACGCGTTGGATTCGGGCATCGGCGACTGTACACGATGCAGCCTTCAGGACCAAAGATGCGACAGTCCGTCACCCGCGCATTCTTTCCTTTATACCACAGATAATCTATGCGGTCGCGCTCGTCGGCCAGAGGTGCCCATGTCAGTTTTTGAGGCGACACGTCTGGGTTGTCTGAGGGGAAGGTGAAGCCGGGATGCGTCAAAACATTGGGATAGAAGGTGCGGTAGGCATCGCGAAAGCCAGCCTCAGCGAGGAGCGACGTCACGGTCCAGGGAACGACCAGGCCGTAATGGTCATAGAGGTAACGCGTGGCCTCAGTCCAGTCTTCATGCGAAGGTTCGTTGAAGTCGCCGCCGATGACAACGGTATATCCCGCTACTTCGTCTTTCTTGGCCTGCTCGATAAAGCAGCGGATGGCATCGTCTCGCTGCGACTTGACATTGCGCTCGAGCACTTCTTCAACGGTACGGGGAATGGGTATCTCGCGAAACGAACTGCCATCGTAGCCCCTCACATTGTAGTAGGCATCATCGAGATAATCGAGATGGGCAGTATAGACCGCCATTTTTTTGCCCTTGGCATCACAGAGCAGACGGTAGATAGAACCGTGGTCGTTGTGTTCAGGAAAAACGGTGAGGGAATCGGTGATGGGGTAACGGCTGAGCAATCCGGTGTCCTTACTTTTGAAGCTGTAATAGGTCAGTCCGCGCTGAAGCAGCGACTGGGTCAGCCGCCGGGTGAAGTTGGTGTTATGATAGTTGCGCACTTCGCTGAGCGTGACAAAATCGGGCTTGAGGCGAACAATCTCCTCCACGATGGCATCATAGCCGCCCTTAACCTTCGTGCCTTCCTGCCAGATATTCCATTGCAAAATCGTAAATTCCTCGGCCCGTGCGGTCGACGGCACAAGCCATGTGCAGGCAGCAAGCGCCATCAGAGAGAGGGCCTTCGTTCGGAAAAAAGAAAGAATTTGTGTCAGCATTTTCTTATCGGTATTTTGTGATAGTTGGTTAATCGTTCAAAGCGGAGAAGGGATGGATTCTGGAAGCGGAGCGAATACGGCAGCAACCGCCGCCAGGCAAGCAGGAAAAAGACGCTGCATCGATGGCATTGATATGACAGATTTTTTCTGTTCACCCTCCCACGGCCATTCTCCACAGACAAAATTACGTTTTTCAGACGAGCTATTCGGTTTGAACTTCGTATAATATTGAAAAACATGTTGTACCTTTGCACGTTCAAAACCCTTTACCGGGATTCTCACCCCTTTTACCGGGATTCTCACCCCCTTTCAACCAAAGCAAAAGCCTTTAAAAAATACAAATCATACATGGTATCAGTTGATGGATTGACCGTCGAATTTGGCGGCACCACCCTTTTCAAAGACATTTCATTTGTTATCAACGACAAAGACCGCATTGCCCTGATGGGAAAGAACGGCGCGGGAAAGAGCACGTTGCTCAAGATTCTGGCAGGCGTACGCCAAGCCTCGCGCGGCTCGGTCTCAGCCCCGAAAGACACAACGATTGCCTATCTTCCCCAGCACCTCATGACGGAAGACGGACGCACGGTGTTTGAAGAAGCCTCGCAAGCGTTTGCACACCTCCACAAGATGGAGGCGGAAATTGAGGCAATCAACAAGCAACTGGCGGAGCGCACCGACTACGAGAGCGACGAATATATGGCACTGATTGAGCAGGTGGCCACCATGAGCGAGAAGTTCTATGCGATTGACATGACCCACTTCGAGGAAGACGTGGAGAAAACGCTGCTCGGACTGGGATTCGAGCGCACGGACTTCAACCGTCAGACGTCGGAATTTTCTGGCGGATGGCGCATGCGTATCGAACTGGCCAAGATGCTGCTGCAAAATCCCGACGTATTGCTTCTCGACGAACCGACGAACCACCTCGACATCGAGAGTATCGGATGGCTGGAAGATTTCCTCATCCAGAGTGGCAAGGCCGTGGTGGTGATCAGCCACGACCGCAAATTCGTTGACAACATCACGACGCGCACCATCGAGGTGACGATGGGACGCATCTACGATTATAAGGTCAACTATTCTGAATATCTGCGACTGAGAGCGGAGCGCCGCGAACAGCAAATGAAGCAGTATGAGGAACAGCAAAAGATGATTCAGGAGACGAAGGATTTCATTGAGCGCTTCAAAGGCACGTATTCCAAGACCTTCCAGGTGCAGAGCCGCGTAAAGATGCTGGAAAAACTGGAACTGGTGGAGGTGGACGAGGAAGACACCTCGGCATTGCGTCTCAAGTTCCCGCCGTCGCCGCGCAGCGGCCAGTATCCGGTCATTATGGACGGCGTTGGCAAGGCCTTCGGCGAGAAGCGCATCTTCGCCAATGTGTCGCTCACGATTGAACGCGGCGACAAGGTGGCCTTCGTGGGAAGAAACGGCGAAGGTAAGTCCACCTTGGTGAAGTGTATCATGAACGAACTGCAGCACGAGGGCTCCCTGCAACTCGGCCACAACGTGCAGATTGGCTATTTCGCACAAAACCAGGCTTCGCTGCTCGATGGCGAACTGACCGTTTTCCAAACCATCGACGACGTGGCGAAGGGCGAAATCAGAAACAAAATCCGCGACCTCTTGGGCGCGTTTATGTTTGGCGGCGAAGCGAGCACGAAGAAGGTGAAGGTGCTTTCGGGCGGAGAGCGCACGCGATTGGCGTTGCTGAAACTGCTCTTGGAACCCGTCAACCTGCTGATTCTCGACGAACCGACTAACCACCTCGACCTGCGCACAAAAGACGTGCTGAAGCAGGCGCTGAAGGACTTCGATGGAACGCTCATCTGTGTCTCACACGACCGCGACTTCCTCGACGGACTGGTCACGAAGGTCTATGAATTTGGACACGGACGCGTGCGCGAACATCTCTGCGGCATCTATGAATTCTTGGAGAACAAGAAGATGGAGAGCCTGCAAGAACTGGAACGCAAATGATTTATGGGGTGCCTTGAAACCATTGTTTCGGGGCGCCCCATAAATAGTTTACGATTATAACAATGGCTCCCCTCTTGACGCCGCCCGTCAATATGCAGCTTTGGAAATAGTTTCTCGACATACTTAAAGTTTCCAACATCGCGTTGGGCGCCTGCCCCGTTTTTTTGTAAGCCCACCTGCCATTTCTCCCAATGGCAACAAGAAAGGCTGAAAAAACAAGAAAACTTATGCGCGTTGATAAGTTTTTATTGCTAACTTTGTAGCTGATAAACAGATAGACGTTTTTCAGACCTGGAACTTGGCGAGGTTCCAAGGAAGCAGTCGCTGGTTTTTCAACGCTGCGGCTGGATAAAACCCTGTCCCAATACTTTATGTAATCTGAAAGACGAGTCGATAACCCCATGCTCTGCAATGGCAAAAACATAGGAATGATGGAAGATATTAACAACACAGAAGTACGGAACAACATTATAGAGGCTGCCGTGAAGGCTTTCCACAAAGACGGCATCAAGGCGGTCACGATGGACCACATCGCGCATTTGCTGTCTATGTCGAAGCGAACGCTCTATCAGGTGTTTCGCGACAAGGAGTCATTGCTATTGGCCTGCATCAAGAAACACCAGGAGGAGGAGCGGCTTTTCATTGAAAAGACCAAGTGCGAAACCGACAATGTCCTGGAGATTCTCTTGAAGCTCTTCACGATGTCGCTCGACGATGTCCGCCACGTCAACCCGAAGTTCTTCACCGAGATGCGTAAATATCCCAACATCGTGGCCTACCATCGTGAAGTCAGCAAGAAGCACGCCATCGAAGGCGTTGCCTTCATGCAAAAGGGCATCGAACAGGGGATTTTCAAGAAAAACATCAAATTCGAGATTGTGGTGCCTTTCATGCAAAGCAAAATGGACATGCTGATCGACAACGAAATCTTTGAAGGCTACACCATCAGGGAGATTTTTGTCAACACCATCATGGTGATGCTGCGCGGATGCTGCACGGAGAAAGGCACGGAGATGATCGACAAATTCATCGAGCAATGGAATCTCTCGGAACAGGCTTTGCCGGCTGAATAAGCAAGCGACTTCCGCCAACGAGCAAAACGGCCTCTCAATAGATACAACGATGCCCGGAAAACCAAGGTCCAACCTTTGGCTTTCCGGGCATCGTCGCGTTTGCCGACTACCGTCGATATATTTTTTATAAACGGAACTCTTGTTGCCTTATACCTATAAAAACAAAAACGACCCGCACATTTGAGCATCGTTGAGAGGCTTGGCGGGTTCTCGTGCTGCAAAATTACGAATAATCATTGAGTACACAAGCCTATTCATAGCAGGAATCATACAATAAGAAATCACATATAGTTTTCTTTGACAGTAACTATTCCGCGGTAGGAATGCGTTGCAAGAAATCCCCAAACACAACGGGAAAACTTCTCCGCCATTTCATACTGCCTGCCAGGAAGTGCCTTCTTGAACACTCCTTCAGTCCTTCCGCTCCTCGTCTTTCTTCAGGCAATTGCCGAAAATACCGACAGAGGTTTCCTTCAACGAAGGTTCGAATTGGTTCCACGGGCGATAGCCCGCCGCCCCATCAAAGTGCTGGCCTGCCAAGGCGAGGGTGAGGACACTCATGCGCGTGTGGCTGCCGGCAAACCAAGGGGCATCGCTCACGGCTTTCAGGCAGGAGATGGTGGTGGCACCAGTGGTCAGGACATCGTCGATGAAAAGGATGTGCTTACCCATAATTTCTTCCGGACGAGCCACGACGAAGGCGCCACTGACGTTCTTCATCCGCGCTTCGGGCGAAAGGAGCGTCTGGGTCGGCGTGTCAACGCCGCGAATCACGGCCGTGGTGCTGACGGGCAGTCCCGTCACCTCCGACACGCCATAGGCGATTTCCGCACTCTGGTTGTAGCCGCGCTCGTCTTCCTTGCGCTTGTGGAGCGGCACGGGCACGATGAGGTCAACGCCGTCGAAGAAACCGTGGTGGTCCATCGCACGGCCCATCGCGCGACCCAGCAGATGGCCAATTCTGATCATGCCAGCATATTTCAGCGCATGGATCATCTCTCCGACATTGCTTCCCGACGTATATTTCAACCACGATGCCGCACGCTCCACGGGCGTCACGCCCCAAAAGAGGCGCTCAACCACGTTGTCTGACTCGCCGAAGATGCCAGTTTGCTGGATGTCCGACAAGCAGGCCGTACAGAGGATTTCTTCGTCGCGGCGCAAAATTCGGCGACACACGAAGCATCGCCTTGGCGCAAACAACATTTGGAGATTTCTCCAGCTCTTGAACAGACTGACGACGAAACTCATGGCGGACTGGTTATCGTGGCAACAATCGGAAACGTCGGAGCGGCAATCAGATGCGGTTGTCGTCGCCGTCGGGGAAAATCACCTTCGGCTTGTGGGTGGCTGCCTCTTCCGGCGTCATGAGGGCGAAACACATGATGATGACTTCGTCGCCGACCTGGAATTTGCGTGCAGCAGCACCGTTAAGACAGATGCAGCCCGAACCGCGCGGCCCTTTGATGACGTAGGTCTCGATGCGCTCGCCATTGTTGTTGTTCACCACGTGAACGTGTTCGCCTTCCAGGATGCCAGTGGCGTCCATGAGGTCTTCGTCAATGGTGATGCTGCCCATATAGTGGAGGTTGGCCTCCGTGACCACGGCGCAATGTATCTTTGATTTCAGGAAACTCAGTAGCATGTTTTTTCTTTATAATGTGGGTAAATATTGAAGCCAACTTAGGCGTTCAATCGAAAATATTGAACGCCTAAGAGATCCAACGGATGTTTCAGACGCATGCCGAACACCCTGTTTTTTTATCCGCGATATTTCATATTATCAATGAGACGAACGGGGCGCTGACCGCAATAAACGGTGATGCAGCCCACGATGTAATCCGTGTCGTTCCAATCGCTGACGGGCTGCAACGTGATGCCGTCAACAATCTCGAAATATTCCACCTCGAGAGCGTCAATGGCGTTGAGACGGTTCACCACCTCGTCATGGGTCTCGGCCACCGTATGGCTCTTCGAGAAGTCAACGCTTTCAAAGAGCACCTTCGAAATGTTCACAGCCGTTGCCTTTTCCTCCGACGTGAGCAGGGCGTTGCGGCTACTCAATGCCAGTCCGCTTTCTTCGCGCACAATGGGGCACGGGCAGAGCTGCAAAGGAAGGTTGAGGTCTTTCACCATCGCACGGATAACGGCAATCTGCTGGAAATCCTTCTCGCCGAAATAGGCACGCGTTGGTTTCACCATATAAAACAACTTGCTCACGATCTGGCACACCCCGTTGAAATGTCCTGGGCGACGTCCGCCTTCCATGACGGTGTCGATGGGCGGATAACTGAAATGGCGCGTATCGGGTTCGGGATAGATTTCTTCAACGCTCGGCGCAAACACCACGTTGGCCCCGAGACTTTCCAAGAGCGCACAATCGGCTTCGGGCGTGCGCGGATAGTTGGCTAAGTCGGTCTTGTCATTAAATTGGGTGGGATTGACAAACACGCTGACCACCGTCACGTCGTTTTCGCCCACACTACGCTTCACCAATGAAGCATGGCCTGCATGAAGAGCGCCCATCGTGGGCACGAGTCCAACCGTCTGGCCGTTTTCACGGGCAGAAGCCAGACTGTTTTCAAGTTCTTTTACAGTTTTTGCAACAATCATTGTGCTGATAAATTTTGAATTGAATTGCAAAATAACAGATTTATATCCATATAGCTTCAAAACCGAGCCAAGAAATCCTTTTTTTAACATATCAGAAAGGATTAAAGCCCTAATAACCACGCATGTCCATTTTTTTTCGTAACTTTGCAGTGAAAATATACTCACATAAAAAATGACGAAAGCTAAAAAGATTCTCTTCATCAATCAAGAACTTTTGCCGTACGTTCCAGAGAGCGCCATGGCAACAGCTGGACGAAAACTCCCGCAGGCCATTCAAGACGGAGGAAGAGAAATCCGCACATTCATGCCCAAGTGGGGCAACATCAACGAACGACGTAACCAACTCCACGAAGTCATCCGCCTTTCTGGTCTAAACATCGTGATTGACGACACCGACCATCCGCTCATCATCAAAGTGGCCTCCATCCAGGCTGCACGCATGCAGGTTTACTTCATCGACAACGACGACTACTTCCACAAGCGCCTCATGATGACCGATGAAGACGGAAAGGAATATGAAGACAATGCTGAACGCGCCATCTTCTATGCCCGCGGCGTGCTCGAAACGCTGAAGAAACTCCGTTGGAGCCCAGATGTCATCGTCTGCCAAGGATGGATGTCGGCCGTTGTGCCCCTCTACATCAAGACGGCTTACCGCGACGAAGCATCGTTCATCAATTCAAAGGTGGTGTTCTCAGCCTACAACGAAATGCCGAAGGACGCACCTGTGCCCAACCTCAAAGAATGTCTGGCTTTCCGCAACGCGAAGATGGAAATCATCGAAGGAACGGGCATCGATTTCAGCAAACCAGAATCTATCGGACAGTTGGCCATCAAATTTGCCGACGGATATATCCAGGGAGAAGAGGGTGCGCAGCCTGAACTGACAGAATATGCCAAGCAATGTGGCATCCCAACCTTTGATTTCCCAGGACTCGACAACATCAGCGAGAAATACGGCGAAATCTTCGACCAGGTATTCTCTACTGACCCGGAATAAGACCAAAGGGGGCAAACCAAAGCCCGTCACGCATAAAACCAAGCAGCGAAGCATCGGAAACAAGCCGATGCTTCGCTGCTTTTCTTTTTACACGTTCGCCAGCGGGACTTCTATTGCCATTTAACGAAAGGCACCATTGACTTAATACAGATTTACTTTACACGGTTTTAACATTTAAAAGAAAGTGCAAGT
>OQVT01000355.1_pt1 | contig 24303 bp, 16 predicted proteins | sample 1691561 | NCBI WGS metagenome assembly OQVT01 (sample SAMN03418260, study PRJEB22391) | human gut metagenome | biome: human-gut; feature: organic feature; material: feces | host: Homo sapiens | place: Tanzania | collected 2013-01 | reverse complement strand
AAGAGTATATCATTAAGGAACTTAAGCATAACGACGACTTTCGTGACGTCGACATAGCCTTCGTGTCTGCCGGGGGCAGCACTTCGAAGGAATTTGCCGCCGACATCACCAAATTCGGCGCTGTGATGATAGATAATTCCAGTGCATTCCGTATGGACCCGCAGGTGCCTCTCGTAGTGCCGGAAGTGAACCCGGAAGATGCGCTGAACAGGCCTAAGGGCATAATTGCCAATCCTAACTGCTCCACCATCATTATGGTGGTAGCGCTGGCTGCCATAGAGAAGATCTCTCATATAGAGAAGGTCTATGTGTCTACCTATCAGGCAGCGAGCGGCGCGGGCGCACAGGCGATGACCGAGCTTCTGGAGCAGTCGCGACAGAGCCTGAACGGGGAGGAAGTGAAAGTAGACAAGTTCGCGTACCAATTGGCATTCAATCTAATCCCGCACATCGACGTCTTTACGGATAATGGTTATACGAAGGAAGAGATGAAGATGTTCGACGAGACGCGCAAAATCCTGCACAGCGATGTCCGTACGAGCGCCACTTGCGTCAGGGTGCCGGCGCTGAGATGTCATTCGGAGAGTATCTGGGTGCGCACCGAGAAGCCGATCAGCGTGGAGCAGGCGAGAAAGGCGTTTGCCGAGGGTAAGGGCTTGACTCTTATGGATAATCCGTCCGAAAAGGAGTATCCTATGCCGCTATTCCTCCAGGGAAAGGATGACGTGTACGTGGGTAGAATCCGTAAGGACCTCGCCGACGATAACGGTCTCACTTTCTGGGTGGTATCCGACCAGATAAGAAAAGGTGCAGCGCTTAACGCCGTGCAGATAGCGGAGTGGCTACTTGAGTTCCATAAGAAAGGCGGAGAGGCTGACGTCAGACGGTAGGCCAATCTTCTTCCTTATGCGGTAGCGGGCCGCTTCCACACCCTTTAGCGAGATGTTCATCATAGAAGCTATCTCCTTAGACGATAGATTCATACATAGATAGGAACAGAACCTAAGATCTGAGCTCGTAAGGCTTGGGTATCGGCTTTTCAGGATTTGGAAGAAGTTCCCGTGGATGCGGTCGAAGTTCTCCTGGAATAATTGCCAATCCTGCTCGCTGGAAATCTGCGAGTCTATCGCCGATATCATCTTGCGGTAGTATTTGTCCGGATAGGCACTTCCTATGGCATTTTTCTGAACGCTGAGTTCTTCCTTAAGGTCGAGAAGAATCTTGTTCTTGTTAAGGAGGCTCATCGTGGTCGATGCTATCTCGCGGCTCTTGGCATTCAGTTCGGACTCCAGTCGCCTGTTTTCCAATTCTTTCTTCTGGCTATCAACCCTTCGCTTTATGGAGAGGCATACGAAACCTATGGTTAGCAGGGCGATGATTACGTATAGTATATGTGCTCCCGTGCTGCGCCATAGGGGAGGTCTTATTCGAAAATCCGTACTTAACTCGTCCAGCACGTCTGAGGCATTGTTCACGACGCGCACGTTCAGGCGGTAATGCCCTTCGCTGAGGTGGCTAAGGTCTATTTCCTCGCCTTCTATGCTTCTCCAGAGAGCGTCGCGTCCGTCGAGTCTATATTCGATGTGCTTGTTACCTATCTCGGAGTAGGAAGGATAGGAGTAGGTAAACTTGACCAGCTTGCTGGCGTAGTTCCAGATAAGGGGCTTGTCGAGGTCGATGTTTTCGTATTGGGAACCGTCGTTTTCGGAGATTCCTACCTCGCATAGCCTTAAGGAAGGTCTCCATTCGTTCGTGGTCTCGGGAAGGTGGTCCGGGATGAAGGCCAATGAGTTGTCAAGGGTCATAATGGACCAGCCATCAGGTCCGGACTTGATTTCTTTAAGAAGGTCTACGGAGTTACTGTCGAAAATGCTGTAGGATATTCTGTCGATAGGCACGTCGTCGTCGGAAAAGTCTACCAGAAAGGCATCGTCCGGGTTGAGCACCCAGTATTTTTTACCATCGTAACTGTTAATGTTCATTATGTTACGTATGTTTCCGAGTCTTCGGTTCAGTGCTACGTATGGGATGATTTTACCAGACATGTCGTCGTAGGTGTAGATGCGCTTCTCGTCGTAGAATACGGTTCTGCCGTTTATCTTCTTTACCTTGACGAGGCGATATTCGTCATCGTATTCCGGGGAAGGGTAGTAGATGACTTCGGCGGCGTTACGCATATTCGAATCGAGCGTTATCCTGTATAGTCCGCGGCTGTTATGCCCGGCCCATATATTTCCCATAAAGTCTATGTCTATGGTACTTATGGGCTGTATGAATCCTTCTATCCGGTGGGAAAAGAGCCACTTTCCGTCTTGCTTGGTGTAGAGGCAAAGCTTCGTGTAGGTGCCTTCTATAAGCACGTCCTTTCCGTTTATTATGCCTTCTGCGAGGCAACTTCCGCCGGCGCTTCCTACGGACAGGCTCTGCGCTTTTCTGTCGGAGAGCAGGAAGGTCTCGGCGTTCGTTCCGCAGAATAATTGGCCGTCCTTTTCCTTAAGGTAGAGGACAGGGCCCTGGATATGCTTGATCTTTCGCACGTCGGAAAGGGTGAGGTTGTCCGAAGAAAGCACTCCCACGTAGAGGCCCTGGTTGCTGCCTATATAGACATAAGGCGCGCGGAATTGGACGCAATAGACCGAGCCCACGTTTTCGCTGATGCCACGAATGTAGCGTATGCCGCTGTTACTGTCTACCAGTCCTATTCCCGAGTCCATAGCCAGGAATACATCTCCTTCCTTATTTTCGCCTATGTTTAGAATGGTGTTTCCGTTAAGTACGTCGGATGCATCTATGTTCCAGAGCTTGTGTCCGTCGCTGTCTATGGCTGTACACCCGAACAGGCTACTTCCTATGATAATGTCACCGGTGTCAGTAAGGTAAGCCTTGTTTACTTCACCACCTATCAGCCTGTCGTCACAGTCGGTGGTCCATCGGCGAAGTGTCACTCCATCCCAGTTATAGATGCCTTCGTTTTTAGTGACTATCAAATCGCTCTCCTTTTCGCGCGGGAGCACCGCCACCATTCTCTCTTTCCACGGATGGGGGATTGTCTTCACGCTTCGCGAGGCCAAGTCTAGCTCCGAGAAGCCGTGGGCGCTGCTAAGTATGGTATTTCGCGAGTCTATCCCTATGCTTTCGTTAAACTCTTTAGTATCAAAGAAAGAAACATCGTTGTTAACGGGGTCGAATATGAAAATAGTGACGAAAGAGTGAAAAATAATGAGCTCGTTCCATCTGAAGATATTCCAGATTTCTTCATTATTCATATTATAGTTTTCCAGCAAATCCGACAGGGATGTATAAGAGAGTCGTCCGTTAGAAAGGGTCTCATAATAGCCGAATTCCTCGAAGGAACCGGCGTAGATGCGGCCCGAATCGTATAGTGTAGAGCGTATTATGCTTCCTCCCTTTATGGGGGTTACGCTCCAGTTCTGCGAGTCGAATCGGATTAGCCCCGATGCGTTTCCGAAATAGGCGACATCGTTATCGTCGCAGGTAACCGACCATATCTGATTCGAGAAATGGTGGTCGCTTTTGTTCCAAACCTTAGCTATAGGCGTGGATTCTTGGGCCCATAAGCCTACTGTCGACAGTAAAAATAACCCTATGACTAATAATTTTCGAGCGCGCATAATTCCGTAATTTTCTTACAAATATAATTAATTTTTTTAATGGTAGTGAAAAAATAGGGTCTTCGTTTTGACCCTATTTTTGCGGTAGGTGCGTTTATAGGGTCGCAATGTGTTTTTTGATGGAGATAGATTTATATATTTGCATTCGACAAAACACCGAAATTTATAGCCAGATGAAGAGAATAAATATTTTAGTATCTGTTTTATCAGTTTTAATCTGTTTGAGTTCTTGTCACAGGACACAGAACGCAGAAGGTTTGTATGTACTTCCGCAAAATCTTACGGCGGAGGCTTTTCCTGCTCACGTGGAGTTTAATTGGAATTCCTCGCAGGGAGCGGAGTTCGATTTGTATTTGAAGTCCGGAAAGAAGTTCGAGAAGCTTTCCACCGTAAGCACTAGCCCTTATCTGGACTGGAGTCTTGACGAGTCTGACAATTCTCGCGCGCGTACATATTGTATGCTTCCTCACGGAGTGAACCCTCGCTCGCTTAAGGCGGACGAATTGGCCCGTGTGAAAGTGGACGTACAGGTGCCCGAAAGGAGCGATGAGGCTCTTCTGGACCTGACCCAGCGTTATACGACGCGCTACTTCGCGCAGTTCTCGGATGCCATTTCGGGAATGGCTCGCGAGAGGAGTAATTCCACTAATGGTAATCCTGTGACCACAGGAGGTACAGGCTTCGGAATTATGGCTCTTATCGCCGGCATAGAAAGGGGATATGTCTCTCAGGAAGAAGGTTTCGAGATTATCGATAAGATTCTCGACTTTCTGGAGAGCGTGGAAAGATTTCACGGAGCGTGGGCGCATTGGTATGAGCCGGATACGCGCACCGTTCATCATTTCAGTAAATACGACGACGGGGCAGACCTCGTGGAGACCGCCTTTCTCGTACAGGGACTTATTACCCTGAGACAGTATGCGAAATTTATACGTCCGGATATGAGCGTTCGCATCGAAAGGCTCGTTCGTAGCGTGGAATGGGATTGGTTTACTAAGGATGGAAGCGAGAATCTGTATTGGCACTGGTCTAAGAACTATGGATGGAAGATGAATCACCGCATTAAGGGGTTCGATGAGACTTTCATTACTTATGTATTGGCCGCTTCATCGAAAACTCATCCGATAAAGCGCGAGGTGTACGAAAAATGCTACAAGAATTCGCCGTACTACTATAATGGAAAGTCCTATTTCGGAGTGGAATTGGCTTTGGGTATGGATTATGGCGGACCGCTCTTCTTTACGCACTATTCTTGGCTGGGCCTGAACCCTAAGGGCTTGAGCGACGGAAAGGTGGATTATTTCGAGAGAAACCGCGCACACGCGCTGATTCATTATAAGTATGCGGTGGAGAACCCTAAGCAGCATAAGGGATTTGGCCCGGATCTGTGGGGATTTACCTCATCCGACGATATGATGGTAGGTTATACGAGCCATCATCCGGGAACCGATGCCGAAAACGGCACCGTATCTCCTACGGCAGCCATTTCTTCCATAGTCTATACTCCGGAAGAGTCGCTGCAGTGTCTTAGACATCTCTATTACGATTTGGGCGAGACCGTGTTCGGACCTATGGGATTCTACGATTCGTATAATCCTTCGCTCGTGGAAGGACAGCAGGTGGTAAAGAGTTATCTGGCTATCGACCAGGGTCCTATCGCAGTTATGATAGAGAATTATCGTTCGTCTCTCCTGTGGGACCTCTTTATGAGCGCTCCGGAGATTCAAATAGGACTTGAGGCTTTAGGTTTTACTTACAAAAAATAAAATAGTATGAAACGTTTGACTGTTTTCTTAGCAATGCTTTTCGCCGCTGTTTCCGTGTGGGGACAGTCCGTCAAGGTGGAAGGTACTGTGCTTGACAACGAAGGTTATCCGCTTCCGCAGGCTGCCGTGTTCGTAAAGGGCGGCACCACCGGAGTCGTAACCGATTTCGACGGTAATTATTCGATTACGGTTCCTTCGGATGTAGTTCTCGTATTCTCTTTTCAGGGCTATACCGAGAGGGAAGAGGCTGTAAACGGAAGGGAAAGAATCGACGTTACGCTCACTGTCGACAATCTTCTTCTCGAAGAAAGTGTGGTAGTGGGTTATGGTACGCAGAAATCAAAGGACCTTACCGCTCCCATAGTCACCGTTAAGGGTGGGGAACTGACCAAGCAGGCCGCTTCTTCTCCTATGGCAGCCCTTCAGGGTATGGTCAGCGGCGTGCAAGTCATAAATAGCGGTGCCCCTGGCTCCACACCTAAGGTAAAGGTACGTGGCGTGGGCTCCATCAGCGACTATGCCAATCCTCTCTATGTAGTGGACGGAGTGTTCCAGGATAACATTGACTTCCTGTCATCTAACGATATAGAGAGCCTGACAGTGCTCAAGGACGCATCTGCGGCAGCCATCTATGGTGTGCGCGCTGCGAACGGCGTGATCATCGTCACCACTAAGAAAGGTACTAAGGACCACTTGAGCATCAATTACGAAGGCTATGCCGGTGTGCAGGTTCCTATTAACATAATGCCATTGGCGAACAAGGCCCAGTATGTCGAGCTTCGTAACGAGGCTAACAAGAATACCATAGGATGGACTCCCATTAGTGCGGACGCCTTCCCCGGAGACACTGACTGGTATGCCGAGCTGGTAAAGCCTGCGTTCACCACTAACCACTCCGTCGACCTCTCAGGTGCATCGGACAACACGAATTATTCGGTGGGACTCAGCTATTACTATCAGGATGGCATTATGAATCACACCACTAACGATTACGACCGTATAAACATACGCACCCGCTTGGACCAGAAGATGACCTCTTGGCTCAAGATGGGCGTGAACTCGGTGCTTTCTCGCTATAAGAGAAATAATTATAACTCAAACGCTTTCTATCAGGCCTTCCTTAATCCGCCTGTATATAACATCTATAACGAGAGTAACACCGACGCCTATCCGGTTCATTTCGATTCTCCGCAGCTTTACGGATTTGCCAATGCCTATGGTAATCCGATAGCTAGCGCATACTATAATAATTCCGGCGAAAACGGGCTCAAGGAAGTGCTGTCCGCTTATGCTGAGTTCACTATCATTCCGCAAGCTCTCACCTTCAAGACTTCGTATAATATGGATTTCTATTTCTATGACAGCCATAATTATACACCGGAGTTCAATGTAGGTGGAAGTCAGAGTGTTAACACATCGTCACTCACTAAAACATTTGGTTACGGATTAAACCAGATCTTGGATAACGTCCTCACCTATAATGGAAATGCCGAGCGTCACAGCTGGTCTTTGATGTTAGGTAATTCGGTAAGGACACAGCTTGGCCGCTCTCTTACGGGAACCCGCAATTCAGTTCCTAACTTCGACAGCGCCTCGCTTTATCTCGTAAACGGTTCGTCTCGTAATCAGCTCGCAAGCGATGGCGGCTCGCGCTATAACGGCGTGTCCTTCTTCGCACGCGGTACTTACAATTATTCCGAAAAGTATCTTGCTACTTTCACCCTTCGCGCGGACGGTTCGTCCAAATACCAGCAGAAGTGGGGCATCTTCCCATCTGCCGGATTGGCCTGGAACGTCACCGAAGAGGATTTTATGAGCGAACAGCATTTCTTTGACTACCTGAAAGTCAGGGCCTCGTGGGGTATGCTCGGTAACGATAATGTCCCTGCCAACTCGTCCGCGATCCTCGGCACCTCCGGAATGGGCGCTTCTGCCGTATTCGGAGACACTGTATTCGACGGCGTAGGTGCGCAGACCGTGGTAAACAACTACCTTAAGTGGGAAGTCGTGACCGAGGCCAATCTGGGCGTCGACTTTTCTACCTGCTCGAATCGCCTGCGTGCGGAAATCGACGTCTACGACCGTATAACCGACAACGTCGTGTTCCTGACCCCTATCGCAGCCGGAGGCGGTACTACGAATCTGCTCTCCAACAATGGTTCCGTAATGAACCTCGGACTCGAAATGAGCCTGAACTGGAACGACAGCATAGGAGAGGACTTCTCATATAACATGGGGCTGAACGCCACCTTCAACCATAACGAAGTTACGAAACTTAGTGGTTTGGAGTTAAGTAGTTACGACTATGTGCCGGGAACTTCGGTTAATGGTAATTATGCCACTCGCGCCGCTATAGGCTATCCTATCGGAGGTTTCTGGGGATATAAGATAGACGGTGTCTACGCTTCCGAGAAAGAGGCTCTCCAAGACCCTGTAAACCAGATAATAAAAGATGCCGGTTACTTTAAGTACCACGACGTTACGGGCGACGGTACCGTAAATAAGGACGACATTACCTATCTGGGAAGTCCGCTCCCGTGGATGATACTCGGATTCAATGTGGGACTCAACTATAAGAATTGGGACTTCAGTATGCTCATAAATGCTCAGGTGGGTAACAAGATACTCAACCTCAAGCGTATGCAGCGAGGCATATTCTCAGAGGCTAACTACGACCTCGATTTCTACAAGAACAGATGGACTAAGGACAACAAGTCGAACACCTATCCGTCAGCGGAAGCTGCAGGAACCAGTTTCATCCAGACTTGTAACGAGTTCTACCTCGAGGATGGTTCTTCATTCAATATTAACAACATTCAGGTGGGATACACGTTTACCGGTATGAAATGGGCACGCAGCATCAGGGCCTATGTATCGGCGCAGCGTCCGCTCTGCTTGTTCGGATATAACGGATTCACCACCGAAATCGGAGGCTCTCCGGTGTCATCGGGCATAGACAATAGCGTATATCCTATGCAGTCCATCTATACGGCAGGCGTAAGTGTAAACTTCTAATGGAGGAATAAGTATGAAAAAGATAATCAATATAATAGCCGGAGCTAGCGTGATTCTTCTCGCAGCATCTTGCGATGATTTTTTGAATATCCGCGTCGAAGGCACCATGCCTTCTTCCGGCACCGACTACACTAAGGCCGAGAATATCTTTCAGCCTGTAAGTGCCGCCTACGCCCAGATGAGAGGGGATATCTGGTTTCCGTACATCTGTGTGGGTGACGTCTCTTCAGACGATTCCGACACCGGTTCGGCCGTAGGCGACAATGCCTACGCCACCGCGATGAACAACTACACCTTCGATCCGGGCAACTATATGTTCAATAGCCTCTGGACGGGTTACTATAACATCATCTCCGCCGCTAACAACGCCATCTATCAGGAAGGCAAGTATGCCGAGGCGATGAAGACCGAGGAGAACAAGCTCTATGCTCGCCAGTGTGCTAACGAGGCTAAGCTTATTCGCGCATTTGCTTACACTTGGCTGTATAGGACGTTCGGCGAGGTGCCTATCGTAAGGTACGGGATGACTTCGGACGAATTGGCCGATAATCCGCAGGTGAAAAAGGACGAGCTGTACAAATATATCCTGCAGGACCTCGATGAGGCCATAGACACGCTTCCGGCGTCTTATTCGAAGAACTGGGGCACGCGCTACACTAAATACACCGCACTCGCACTCAAGGCGAAGGCAGCGATGTACTTTGGGGATTGGCAGGGAGCGGCAGACGCTGCAGGCGAGGTCATCGCATCGGGCAAATTCTCTCTCGTGGACGATTACAGGTTCCTGTTCTCGGTAGACGGCGAAGGGTGCAGCGAATCCCTTATGGAGATAGAAGGCTCCGATTTGGGCCAGAACAGCGGCGAGGCGCCTTACCTCCTATATGCTTATTATCAGGGACCTCGTAACAATAGTCCGTCAAATATGCAGGGTTGGGGCTTCAATGTGCCAAACGATAACCTGAAGGCTTTCTTAAGCGGAAGGGGCGATGCCAAGCGTATGGCCATTACTTTCCTCGAAAGGGGTACCACCACTCCGGAAGGAGATTACATTTCGGACAAGTGCCCTAATCCTTATTATAACGGAAAAGTCTATACGCCAAGCAGCTATAACACTTTTAATACGAATGCCTATGGTTATGACCATAATATAAGGCTCATTCGTTATGCGGAAGTGCTTTTGATATATGCCGAGGCGCTTGCTAACGGCAAATCCACGGACAAGTGCACTCTCAGTGCCGACGATGCGCTCCATCAGGTGCAGAATCGTGCGGGAATCGCCACTACTGCTGCCAGCCTTCAGAACATCTGGGATGAGAGAAGGGCGGAGCTGGCTCTGGAGAACAACCGCATATTCGATTTGATTCGTCTGGGCAAGGTAGGGGAAGTGGTCGGAGAGAAGATTCCGGCTGCGAAGACTAATTTCCATTCGTTTTTCCCTATCCCTTCAGAACAAATCACCCTTAACAAAGCCCTCGTGCCATCACCGGGATATGTATATTAAACAATTAATTTTGTTTTACTTATGAAACGTTTCTTATCAATATTAATCTGTGTTTTTTCATTATGTGCTTGTACGAATGAGCGTTATCTGTTTAATACTATGGAAGATGCAGATTCTTTTTCAATTACTTCTAATGAAGCTGCAACAATTGCCTTGGAATTCGCAAGTGCTTTTCATGGCGATGAACAAAAGCAGGGGAGTGTAACAAAAACTGTATGTGTAAGTAATGTGCAGCCTTTGTGTCGCGATAATATTGTTATACATTCAAAGATTAAATCCAATGCAACCAACCCTGATACTTTGCTTTATGCCGTAAATTTTTCTGATGATAAAGGTTTTGCGCTTGTTGCCGCAGATAAAAGAACTACTCCTATTTTTGCTTATGTGGAAAATGGCTCATTGGAATTTGATAAATTAAATGATGAAAAGAATGTGGGCTTTCTACTATTTTTAGAGGGCGCCATAAATAAGATTGTCCATGATGTAAACACCCAAGATGTAAGCGAGACAAAAGCAACAACTGGTGGTTGGACCATAATTGAGAAATATCCTCCAATGATAAAGACAAAATGGTCTCAGGGAGAGCCGTACAATATGTATTGCCCTAATAATTATCCGACAGGGTGTACAGTCACTGCTACTGCACAGATTTTGTCATATTATCAAACCATATCTTCTGTAAGTTGGTCTGACGGAGGTAGTAGTGGTTCAGCAACATTGAATTGGCCTCGTATCATAAGTGAATGCGAAAGTAATTATGGAAGATTAAATAGAGATTATTTTTATAAATCATCTAATGAAGTTGCTCACCTCATGAGATATTTGGGGGCTTCAATGGATGCTGATTATACTTCTAATGGTACAGGCGTAAACAAAAAGAAGCCAATAGATTGGATGAATAACTGGGGTTTTTTAAAAGCCACAAAACTGGCAAATTATAGTGTTCGCCCTATAATAAATGCTATTAAAAACAATAAATTGGTTTATGCTCGTGGAAATAGCGGCCGAAAAAAATTTTGGGGTATTACCATTAGTTATACTGGTGGACATGCTTGGGTTTATGATGGCTACGTATTGGCATCTTCCGGTGGCTCTAAATCTGACTTACTTCATTGTAATTGGGGATGGGGAGGCGTTAGGGATGGTTATTATATAAGTAATGCCTTTAATTCTGATGCAGGACCTGAAATTAATGACTGGGAGGTTAATAGAAGTTGTAAAAATACTATGGAAGATGAAGGAAGCGATGGGAACTTTCAGTATAACCTTGAGTATTCAATAGTATCAAAATGAAGAAAGTAGTATTCATATTCCTTTTATTGTTGGGATTGTTCCCGATAGCATCGTGCAACTCAGATCAAGAATTCAATCCCATAGAGTTGTCGACAGATGGTATTGATTTTATAGAGGTTGACCGTCTTACTCTGTCGGCAGATACTCCAAGCGAAGGTATTAGTTTTTCTATTACTGGTATAGGGAAATATGCAGATAGAGTCTGTGTAAATGACGTAACAATAGATGGCTTGGTGCAGAATGACCCATCGATTCCAATTTATTCACTAAGTGGAGATTGGGGATGTTTCAATCAGAAGGACAATACAATCAAATTTAAGATTAATCCTAATACGACTGAAAAAATACGAGTTTTAAAATTTACTGTTGGTGGTGGTTATTGGGTTAGATATCTAAGTGTGACACAAAAGGCAAAATAATTTTTAAAACAAACCAATATTAATTAATTATCGTTATGAAAAAGATTTATGTATTCGGCGCAGCAGCGCTTGCACTTTGCGCCATCTCTTGTAACAAAGAGAACAACGGACCTGACACTCCTAACGGAAAGCCGGAGATTACCGTAGCTAAGGATGCTCTCGTAGCATACCTTCCTTTCGAAAATGAGACAGCAGGTACTGCAGGGCTTACAATTGCCGACAAGGGTAAGACCACAGAGGCGAACTTCGTAGAAGGCCGTACCGGAAAATGCTTCCAGGGTGGTGAGAACCAGTATCTTATCTACAACGTTCCTGCAGATAGCCCTATCAGAACTATGAAGGGATTCACATACTCAGCTTGGGTAAACCAGCCGGAAATCCCACAGTCACAGGCTCCTGTTCCTATGTATTTCCAGCTTGCTAACCTCGACAAGGACGCTCCGGACCACTTCTGGGGAAACATCGCTCTCTCAGTAGACCGCACCGCTGAGGGCGCAGGCTACCTTACTTATAAGACCTGCTTCCGTCACGGACAGGACGGCGCCATCTGGAAGACTTGGAACGGAGACTACGGCGAGTGCTTCCCTGCAGGACGCTGGAATCACCTCGTATTCTCTTACAATAACGAGACTTCAGAGTTCCACGTATATGTAAACGGAGCTGACGTAACTCCTGAAAATGCAGTAGCTTGCGTAATGAGTGAGAAACCTGCCGGAGACCTCGAGTTCATCGGTGCAGACCAGATCGTCATCGGTGCTTGGCTTCGTAAGCTTCTCGACGGAGCAGCTGACGAGTGGATGGGCTGGATGGACAAGTCTCAGATCGACGAGTTCCGCCTCTACAGCCGCGCTCTTACAACTGATGAGGTTTCACAGCTCTACAGAGCAGAGGTAGCTAACATCAACGAGTAGTTATTTATATTAAGGGTGGGCCCGTCGAGATTCGGGCTCTCCCTTTCACTTTATTTATGAAAAGAGGACTTAAGTTATTATTAATCTTTCCTTTGCTTTCAGCCTGCACTCCTTCTGAAAAGGAAGCTCCAGTGGAAAAGGCAGAGATGGTGTCCGTCGTTTTCAACGGCAAGACCATTCCACCTACCAAAGTTCCGATGGGCGTGAGCGGCAGCGTAGAATATGTCCTGACATTTACGAAGAACCTGGACATAAACGATTTCAACACTGCCCTTGTTACTTGTAACGGAGCCAGCCTTTCAGCGTTCGATTTCAGCGCCGAGGGAAAGGATCTTCACATAAAGTCGAATACCGCCTTGCCTTTTTTCAAGAAAATCTCGATTAACCTTTACGCAGGGAAAAACTTCGGAGTAAACTTAAGCGAGAACTATAAACTGTCCTTCGTCACGGAGTACGACCCTTCGGACAAATTCGAGAGAATCTCGAAGGACGAACTTTTCGAAAAGGTTCAAAAACAGACATTTTCATATTTCTGGGATTATGCGCATCCGACGTGCGGGCTTACCAGGGAAAGGCTTGGCTCAGGGAACACCGTTACGACGGGAGGCTCCGGATTCGGGCTAATGTGCATTCCGATAGGCGTGGAACACGGGTGGATTACCCGCGAACAAGGCGCGCAGCATCTGCTTAAGGCAATCACGTTCTTAGGCGAAAAGGCTCAGCGCTTTCACGGCGCGTGGCCGCATTGGCTTGACGGGCAGAGCGGTAAGGCACTCGCATTCGGTACTTATGACGATGGCGCAGACTTAGTGGAAACCGCATTTCTGGTAGAGGGGCTGCTCACCGTAAAAGAATATTTCGACGGAAACACACCCGTCGAGAATGAGTTGAGAAACCGTATTCGTACGCTCTGGGAAGAAGTGGAGTGGACGTGGTTTCAAAACGGAGCTCAGAAGAAACTCTTCTGGCATTGGTCTGAAAAATACGGGTGGAAGATGAATATGCCCATCTCGGGCTGGAACGAGGGCCTTATAGTCTATGTCCTCGCCGCTGCATCTCCTACCTTCCCTATAGAAAAAGACGTGTATGAACAGTGCTGGGCGCACGATGGAAACATCTATTTCAATCCGCGTTCACCTATGTTCTTCGCGCACTATTCCTTCCTGGGGCTCGATCCTCGAAACCTGAAGGACAAATATGCCGACTACTGGCAGGTGAATGTAGCCCACGCCACGGCCAATTATGAGCATTGTGCCAATTCCTCCGGAGACTACGGCTATAGCTCGCGCTGCTGGGGACTTACGGCATCGGACTATTATAAGGGCTACACGGCATCCTCGCCATCGAATGACACTGGTACCGTCGCACCTACTGCATCTCTCGCAGATTTTCCGTATCTTTCGGAACATTCCGAGGACGCTATGGAATATTTTTACTATGTGTTGGGAGACAGGTTATGGGGAGAGTACGGATTCAAGGACTCATTCGCCCTTAAGGAGCAGTGGTTTGCCTCTTCCTATATAGCCATAGACCAAGGCCCTATAGTGATAATGATGGAGAATCATCGTACGGGCCTGTTGTGGGACTACTTTATGCGGAACGAGGACGTGCGTCGCGGATTGGATAAATTAGGATTTACTTATTAACAGTTTTAATATGAAGAATATACTAAAAACTATGCCTTTAGTGCTTATGTGCGCCGCTTGTGCAGTGGACAAGAGTGCGGACAAGCAGATGGACAGCTTCATCGACGCTCTTATGAAGCAGATGACTGTCGACGAGAAGATAGGCCAATTGAACCTCCCCGTGGCCGGTTCCATCATCACCGGTGAGGGAAAGAGCGTCGATGTCGATGCGCGAATCGCAAATGGCGAGGTAGGAGGCCTATTCAATGTCAAGGGCGCTGCGGAAATCCGTAGGTATCAGCAGATTGCAGTGGAGAAATCCAGACTTGGCATTCCTCTTCTCTTCGGTATGGATGTAATCCACGGCTACGAGACCGTGTTCCCGATTCCACTGGGATTGGCCTGCTCATTCGATATGGACGCCGTCGAGGAATCGGCCAGAATCGCTGCTGCTGAGGCTTCTGCCGACGGTATCGCGTGGACATATAGCCCTATGGTGGATTTGAGCCGTGACCCGAGATGGGGAAGAGTCAGCGAAGGAAATGGAGAAGACCCATATCTCAATTCCCGCATCGCCGAGGCTATGGTATATGGTTACCAGGGTCGTCCTGGCGCTCAGTATGCCGAGAATAATCAGATAATGGCTTGCGTAAAGCACTTCGCGCTATATGGCGGTGCCGAAGCAGGAAGAGATTACAATACCGTGGATATGTCCAGTCAGCGTATGTTCAACGAATATATGACAGGATACAAATCGGCCGCAGACGCAGGTGCAGGTAGCTTTATGGCTTCCTTTAACGTGGTGGACGACGTGCCTGCCACAGTGAACAAATGGCTCCTTACCGATGTGCTACGCGACCAGTGGGGCTGGGACGGATTCGTGGTGACCGACTATACCGGAATCGCTGAGTGCATGGCCCACGGCGTGGGTGATTTCCACGAGGTCGGCGTAAAGGCGTTGAAGGCAGGAATCGATATGGATATGGTTTCCGAAGCTCTTCTTTCGCAGACCAAACCGGCTCTCGAAAGCGGTGAGGTGTCTATGAAGGAATTGGACAGAGCCTGCCGTAAAGTCTTGGAGGCCAAGTATAAATTAGGCCTGTTCGATGACCCGTACCGATTCTGCCGTGAGCAGGAAGCGGCCAAGTTGCTTCGCTGCGACGAATTCCGCGCTGCTGCCCGTCGCATTTCTGCAGATTCTTACGTGCTCTTGAAAAATGACGGCGTGCTGCCTTTGAAAAGGAAAGGCACGGTGGCTGTGGTGGGTCCATTGGCCCGTACGGCAGAAAATATGGCAGGTACCTGGAGCGTAGCAGCCCGTCACGGCGAGTGCACGACTCTGGTGGACGGAATCAAGGCTGTGGCCGGAAAGGACGTTAACGTCTTGTATGCCAAGGGATCCAATCTCTGCTCGGATTACGATCTGGAGATGCGCTCGACTATGTTCGGCCGCGAACTTGGCAGGGATTCCAGAACCGACAGGCAGTTGCTGGACGAGGCTTTGAAGGTGGCTCGCAGGAGTGATGTGATAGTGGCAGCGCTCGGCGAATCTTCGGAGATGTCGGGCGAGAGCTCTTCCAGAAGTGATATCAGCATCCCGGACGTACAGAAAACGCTTCTTAAGGAATTGCTTAAGCTCGGCAAGCCGGTAGTCCTGGTCCTTTTCGACGGACGCCCTCTTACCATCGAGTGGGAGTCGCAGAATGTTCCGGCTATCCTGAATGTTTGGTTCGGAGGTAGTGAGGCGGCTTATTCCATCGCAGACGTGCTTTTCGGAGATGTGAACCCGTCGGGCAAATTGGCCATGACATTCCCGAAGAACGTGGGACAGATTCCTATTTATTACGCACATAAGAATACCGGTCGTCCTCTGAGCGGTCCTGACGGTAACGACAAGTGGTTCATCAAGTTCCGTTCTAACTACCTCGATGTGGACAATGACCCGGTCTATCCATTCGGCTATGGTCTCAGCTACACCACGTTCGAGTATGGTCCGGTAGTTCTTTCTTCTGATTCTATGGGTGTTGACGGTGCTCTTACTGCAAGCGTGACGCTTAAGAATACCGGAAGCGTGGCCGGAAAGGAAGTGGTCCAGATGTATATTCAGGACGTAAAGGCGAGCGTGTCTCGTCCTGTTCGTGAACTTAAGGGATTCGAAAAGGTGAGTCTCGCTCCGGGTGAAAGCAGAACGGTTAAGTTCGAAATCACTCCCGAAGCTCTGGAATTCTGGAATCAGCAGATGGAGTACGGCGCCGAGAAGGGCGAGTTCAGGGTCTTCATAGGAGGAGATTCCACTACGAAGAATATGGCAAGTTTTACCTTGTTATAATATTTTTTTGATGATTGTTTGCTGTCGAGGCCCGGCTTGTGTCAGGCCTCGATTTTTTTAATTATTTAATTATGTTAATGATTTATAAAATATTTTGTATATTTGGTGTGGTTTAATAATTAAATAATTTTATTATGAGAAGATTGTTCGTCTGGGCTATCATCACTTGCTTGTTCTTTTCGTGTAAACAAGGCGAAAACGATATCGTTACATATATATCGTTGGATGAATCTAATCTGGTGACATTGGATTTGGAGAATGAGGATTGGGTGATTTTGGACTCACCTAAACCTATAGGTCGTCTGTTTTTAGCCGTATTCGAGGACAATTACTTTTTATTGAGGTCACAAGAAGAGTTGTATTTATATACCTGCGATGGTCAATTCGTAGCGAAAGTCTCAAAGGAAGGACGAGGTAATAGCGAGTATATGGGTATTCTGGATTTCGGCTTCATAGACAATAAGGTTTATTTATACGATACGCAAGAAAAAAAAGTAATGTTTTTCGATATCTTCGGAAGATTTCTTAATTATAGTCCTATAATAAATAGTTATAGTGGCTCTTTTCAATCCATTATTAAACTTGGGGACGAATATATAGGGAAAAGGATGTTTCGAGGTGTGCCGGGTGATCCGGAATTGGCAGTTTTCGATAAGGATTTCTGTTACATAAAAAATATAAATGCTAGTATGCGTCTTCGCTCCGGCCGTTATTATGGTGAACCATTTGCTGCTTATACATCAAAGTCTGTGTTATATAATCGTTCATTCGATAATAAGATATACGAAGGGACTCGCGATACCGCAAAGGTTCGTTATTCGATAGATTTTGACACGGAGACCATTGATATCAACAAATTCTATGATGAGTCGGATATTATTAAATCCATCAATGCAAAGGGAGGTACGTATTCAACTTTAATACAGGATATGGAGTATAAAGATGGCCTTCTATCTTTTAACTATTTGTATGCCAAGGATAAAAATGGTCATAGGGTTGCTGTATATGACAGTGCTACAGAACGTGCTTGGCATTATCGAATTTCATCCGATGAATATGTTAAAGACGCATATGCTCACAACGGACAGATATACGTCTTTACGGCTGGCGACGAGAATAAGACGAAACTATATCGCCTTCCTATTTCTCGTATGTGAAGCGGGCGGTGAAGTGGGGTAGGCCGTTAACGCGCCCTTCGAAAAGGACGATGGTCGACACCTCGTCTTCACGGACTTTCCTGTAGATGTCCACGACCTCGCCTCCGCGAGTCTCTTTATTGAAGTTAATTTCCACTATGTGAGGGAAATTATCCCTAAGAAGCTCTTCCGGAAGGCAATCCATGGCCCACAAGACATAACTGGTGTTGTTAGCGTGTCCGATGAAGTCCACGTCGGAATATTTCACCGTGTGGCTCGCCACCAGTTCGCTGTCCTTAGGCACCACTATCTTTCCCGCGTTCTCTTCCAGTGCGTCGTCCGTGCACTGAGGGGTAATGTCGTACCACCTGTCCAATTCATCCGTTCTGAACAGCGAGCGGGTCTTCGTGTTCAGCGTTATCCACGAACTCGTGCCATCCACCAGAGTCGAGCCGTCTTCGTCGAGCATACGGTAATCCCTGATGAAATACAGGCCGTTCACCCCTTTATGCCAAGTGTGAAACTCGACGCGGTTCTTCCACATCGGGACCTTGTGGAAGACTAGCTTCGTGCGGCTCAGAACCCAGGCCAATTCGTGCTCGGCCAAGTCCTCGAATCCGAAATGCAAGACGCCGGCAGCCTCCATCGCCATCTCCTGTGCGATGGACATAAAGCAAGAAGGACGAAGTCTCTGCTTGAAATCAACCAGATAGCTGGGAATTCCCATGGGAACGATATGTTTGTTTTCCATCTTTATTTCTTTTTTTCTAAAATCTGTGTAAATTTACGAAATTTTGGCAAAGTTTTAGTACTATTGAAACAAATAGTCACATTTGAAATAATAATTAGTGTATTATATAATTATGAAAAGAATCATTTTAATTGCAACTGCACTCTTGGCAGGAATCGGGCTTTATGCACAGCAGATGCCTCCTATTCCTGTGGACGAGGCGGTGCGCATAGGTCAGCTTGAAAACGGGCTTACCTATTACATCAGACACAACGAAGAACCTAAGGGACAGGCCAATTTCTACATTGCCCAGAAAGTAGGTTCCATTCTGGAGAATGAAGAGCAGAGAGGATTGGCCCACTTCCTCGAGCATATGTGCTTCAATGGCACGGAGAATTTCCCAGGCAACTCGCTGATTAGCTATCTCGAGTCCATCGGCGTGAAGTTCGGTGCTCAGTTGAACGCATATACATCCATCGACGAGACAGTCTATAACATAGATAACGTTCCGGTAGCGAAATATCCTACTTCCATCGATTCTTGCCTTCTTATCTTGCACGACTGGGCAGGAGCGCTTCTCCTTCAGGATAACGAGATAGATAAGGAAAGGGGAGTCATCCACGAGGAGTGGCGCAGCCGTCAGAACGCTCAGATGAGAATGTTCGACAAGATCCTTCCTGTAGTCTATCCTAATAACAAGTACGGCGTTCGTATGCCGATTGGCCTGATGGAAGTGGTGGACAATTTCCCTTATGACGTACTCCGCTCTTACTATCACACTTGGTATCGTCCTGACCAGCAGGGTATCGTAGTGGTAGGTGACGTGGACGTAGATGCAGTGGAAGCTAAGATTAAGGAAGTGTTCTCTACGCTGCCTGCAGCTGCCCCTGATGCTCCTGAAAGAGTTTATACTCAGGTAGAGGACAATGAGGCACCTATCATAGTTACTGCCACGGATAAGGAGCAACCTTATGCGATGACTTATATCTTCTTGAAGCACCCGGCTATCCCTAACGAGGCTAAGGCTACCATGGACTATGCTATCCTTCAGTATGTTAATGATATGGTGGCGTCTATGGCTAATGCCCGCATCGCTGAGATGACACAGGCAGCCGACCCTGACTTCATGGACGCCGGCATAGAAGACGGCGACTTCTTCCTCTCGAAGACTTGTGGCGCATATACCGGTGTGGTAGTATACGATGAGAACCAGATGTCCCGTGCCGTGAAGAGCCTTTATCGCGAAATGCTCCGCATCGTTCGTAACGGATTTACCGCAAGCGAGTACGAGCGTGCACGCGCAGATTATATGTCTTCTCTCGAAAGCGCATATAATCAGAGAGAAAAGAAGGACAGCAGGGAGTACTGCAGCGAGCTCGTGCGTCATTTCATAGACAATGAGCCTATCCCGGGCATCGAAAACGAATTTGCGTTGATGTCCCAATTGGCCCCTAATATCCCTGTAGAGCTCATCAACCAGCTCGTAGCCGAGGAGTTCGATATCGAGAACAATCTCGTAGTCGTGAATATGCTTCCTGAGAAGGACGGTCTCGTATATCCTACGGATGCCGAGATTCTCGACGCTTTGGAGTCCGTAAAGGCTGAGGAGATAGCTCCTTACGAGGATAAGGTGAGCGACAAGCCACTTGTTTCGAAACTTCGTAAGGCCGGTAAGGTAAAATCTGACGAGGAGGCACTTTTCGGATATAAGAAGATAACTCTTTCTAACGGAGTCAACGTTTATTTCAAATCTACCGAGTTGAATAAGGACGAGGTACTCGTTAGGGCATTCAGCCGCGGTGGTACTTCCCTTTATTCTGACAGCGATGCCATTACCCTTTCAGCAGTCGGCGACTTGCTGGAGATCGGCGGTCTGGGCGACTTTAGCTCTACCGAACTCACTAAGGCATTGGCAGGTAAGAAAGTAGGAACCGACCCTTACGTGAACATTACGGAAGAGGGAATCAACGGCTACTCTACTCCGAAAGACATCGAGACGCTCTTCCAGCTTTATTATCTGTACTTTACAAAGCTTCGTAGCGACGACCAGGCCTTCGCATCGTGGAAGACCAAGACTTCAGCCGCTCTGGCAAACGTACAGGCACAGCCTATGACGGCTTTCTCTGACTCTCTGGCTAATGTAGTATACACCAACCCTCTTCGCGCGCGTTCTATGAAATACGAGGAAGTGGAGAAAGTGGACTACAAGAGAGCTATGGCCATCGCGAAAGAGCGTTTCTCGAATGCTGCCGACTTCAACTTCGTGATTACCGGAAACCTTAAGGAAGAGGAACTCCTTCCGCTTCTCTGCAAATACGTCGGTTCACTTCCTACTAAGAAGGCAAGAGAGCATTATAATAGCGTAATAGATTACAAGTCAGGAGTGAACAACTGTGAGTTCGTAAAGGAGATGCAGGACCCGATGGTAATCAACTTCTTTATGTACAATGCTCCGGCAGTTTATAACCTGAAGGAGGACCTCACTATGGATTTGCTTTCTTCTACGCTCGAACTCATCCTTCACGAGGAGATTCGCGAGAAAGAGGGTGGCACCTATGGAATCAGCGCTTCCGCTTCCATAAATCCGGAGCCTATCAAGAAGGCTACCCTCCAGATCGTCTACCAGACAGACCCTGCCCGCTACGAGTATCTCAACTCACGCGTTGAGGAAATCGTAAAGGAGTTCGCAGTTAGCGGTCCTCGTGCCGAGGATATCGCCAAGACTAAGGCCAATATGGTAAAGAACCACGAAGAGAACCTTCAGAACAATGCTTATTGGTCAAGACTTATGCAGCGTTACATTCGCTACGGAGTCGATTTCTTCGATGGCTATAACGAGACTCTGGAATCCATCACCGCAGACGACATCAAGGCTGCCCTGAACCAGATAATCGAGGCCGGCAACTACGCTACCGTAGTTATGGTCGGTGAGAAGAAGTAAGCAGATACTGGGCGGAGTAGTAGCTTCCCATTATAAGGAATTCCATAGTGGGAAAACTGCCGCAAAGCACCCGAACGAGTATCAGCGAATCTGAAAATATAAATAGCGCCGCGCCGATGATGAGTTTTCTCTTGTCGGCGCGTCGTGTATATATAGTGGCGAGAAGGTTTCCGAGCAGAAGCATCGCGTAGCCCCCGAGGAAAAACGGCAGCAGTGCAGGCGCGTCGTCCTGACGTGCCGGGAAAGATTTCGACCATTCGAGGATGTAGCAGATGTGGGCGAGTGCGAAGAAACCGATTTGGAGCAAGAATGGAAGCCCCTGTGCCAATTCCAGCTTGCTCACGACATCTCCAGCCATCGAAAACAGCAGTGCGCCCACGATGAGCGCGCTCTTTTTTCCGGCCAATGCCCTTATTATCAACAGGCCAATCGGCAGTGCCTTCATAAAGATGGGCAGGGTGCCTTTCTCGTTCATAAATACGAACAAGTATAAAACGGCGGCCAATGCGAAGAGCAAGTCCGCTATGTAAAATCTTTTTTCGTTCATAATGATATAAAGGTAGTTATTATTGGCGATATTTTTAGTATATTTGCTATGTTAACGGTTATGGCCTTTATTGATTGAATGGAAGAAGAAGTTAAACTATTTCCTCTCGACCCCGAGAAACTTTATTATTCAAATGACGAACTGACCCTCGATACTGAAGAAGGGCCGGTTACGTATAAGATGGGAATATGGATTTGTAAGGATCCAGTTCGCATTCATAGGATGATTATTAGAGAGAAATGCCTAAAAGTAGACGAAATGGAAGTTTTCAATCCTCTGGAAAGTAAACTTCGCCGGGCAGACCCGGATTATTTCAAACGCTATATGGGGCTTAAGCTCGTCATCGACTATCCCGGTTATGGTACCGGGATAATAGCTCGTATTCCTTTCGAGACCGACCCTGTAGGATTCTACAAATGGTGGCGTAAGGGAAAGCACGAGGACAAGGTCTATCTGAATCTACCTAATCAGATAAGACTTTTCCAGAAGGTGGCTATGATGGAACCGAAGATTATTCTTAAAAAAGATCTTGAAATAGTTAAAGGTTGATAATATGGAAAAGACCACTTGCTTACACGATGCCCACATAGCCTTGGGCGCTGTAATGAGCCCGTTTGCAGGCTTCGATATGCCTATCCGCTATCCGGCAGGCATAATCTCGGAACATAAGGCGGTTAGGGAAAATGTCGGAGTGTTCGACGTCTCCCATATGGGAGAGATTTTCGTGAGCGGAGACGATGCCGCCCGCTTTGTCAACCATATCTTTACAAACGACATAAGCGGAATGCCTATGGGTAGCATCCTCTATGGTATGATGCTTTATCCTGACGGCGGAACCGTAGACGACTTGCTGGTATATCGCCTGTTCGAGGAGAACTCCTATCTTCTCGTGGTAAATGCCGGTAACATCGATAAGGATTACGAATGGATACTCGAACAGTCGAAGGACTATCGTGTAGTGATAAGCAATCAGAGCGAAGACTGGGGGCAGCTTGCCGTTCAAGGACCGCTCTCCGAGAAGGTAGTCGTGGATTTGCTGGGCTATAAGGGCGCGAGCAGGTTGGCATTCTATACATTTGACATCGAAGACGGGGACATCGTGAGCCGCACCGGATACACCGGAGAGGACGGTTTCGAGATTTATGCTCCGACCTCGAAGATAGTCAGTATGTGGAATGCGCTTATGGAAGCCGGAGTGCAGCCTTGCGGCTTGGGATGCCGTGATACGCTTCGTTTCGAGGCAGGACTTCCTCTCTATGGCGACGAACTTTCGGAATGCATCTCTCCGGTTATGGCAGGTCTTTCGATGTTCTGCAAATTGGATAAGGAAGAGTTCATAGGAAAGGAAGCGCTTGGCCGTCAGAAAAGCGAAGGCGTTCAGGAAAAGATCGTAGGACTGGAAGTTAAGGATAGGGCTATCCCGCGTGCAGGCTATGTGGTGGAGAACTTGGAAGGCAAGCAGGTGGGCGTAGTTACTACCGGCTATCATAGCATAAGTCTCGACAGAAGCCTGGCATTCGCACTGGTAGATGCTGCGTATGCAGCTTTGGGAACTCCGCTTCAGGTGAAGATTCGTAACAAGGTGTTCCCTGCAGAAGTAATTAAGAAAAGATTTTATCAGACTAACTATAAGAAATAATTCAATAATGAGTAAGATTATTCCAGGACTCCTTTACAGTGAGTCACACGAGTGGGTGAAAGTAGATGGCGGCGTAGCCATCATCGGAGTTACAGATTATGCACAGAGCGAATTGGGTGATATCACCTATGTGGATATGCCGCAGAAAGGTGATGAGGTGACTAAGGAAGGCGAGTTGGGCGCTTTGGAAAGCGTGAAGACCGCAGCCGACCTCATCAGCCCTGTCAGCGGAACTGTAGTCGCTACTAATAACCAGGTGGAAGACGATCCTTCGCTTATCAATTCAGACCCTTATACTAATTGGATAGTTAAGGTGGAAATGTCTGACGTTAAGGAATTGGATTCTCTTTTAAGCGCCGCAGCATACGAGAATATCTTATAATTTTTATCAAATATGGCTGAGCATTTTGCATATTTTCCTCATACAGAGAAAGATATAAACGAAATGTTAGAAAGGATATCGCTAAGTTCTCTCGAGGACTTGTATAGCGATGTCCCTTCTGATTTTATATACAAAGGTGAATATGACCTCCCTGAGGCTATGAGCGAGGAGGAATTGCGTCGATTCTTCGGCGAACTCGCTAAAAAGTCTCCTAAGAAAAAGGTCTTCGTGGGACAGGGAGCATACGACCATTATACTCCATCGGTGATAGAGTATATATGCTCTCGCAGTGAGTTCCTTACTGCCTACACTCCGTACCAGGCCGAGATCTCGCAGGGTACGTTGAGGTATATCTTTGAGTATCAGAGTATGATATGCGAATTGACGGGTATGGATGTCTCTAATGCCTCTATGTATGACAGCGCTACTGCCGCTGC